>TARA_B110000037_G_scaffold222271_2_pt1 | contig 47705 bp, 42 predicted proteins | sample TARA_B110000037 | Tara Oceans TARA_B110000037 (sample SAMEA4397196) | marine metagenome | biome: Polar Biome; feature: [MIX] marine epipelagic wind mixed layer (ENVO:01000061); material: water (ENVO:00002006), including particulate matter (ENVO:01000060) such as... | depth 10-100 m | reverse complement strand
CAATCCCCTCTATTCAACAGCTCAGAAAATGAAGAAGGTACTCTATGTCGAAGACAGCCTAGCTTCGCAGGTGATAATGCGGCGTTTTCTAAAATCCGTATGCCCTGTTGAGACGGTGACAAATGAGGCGGATGCCATCACTCTACTCAAAGAAGAGAGCTTTGGCTTGCTCATTTTTGATTACTATCTGGGCGACAAGGACGCCTTTGGGTTGATCGAACGCATCCGTAAAACGACCGACGCTCACACCCTCCCCATCATCGTGTTGAGCAGTTCAATGGACTTGGCTCTAACCACCCAAGTTATTCGGGCGGGGGCAAATGAGGCCATCGCAAAGCCGGTTAATCCTCAGTTGCTTAGAGAAACGGTTTGGAAGCTTCTGGAAGAGCCCTATGTCCGGGTTCTCGAAGAGTGCGTCTTACGTGTATTCTGCCTCGAGTGGAAGTCGTCTGAGGGATACCATCAATTCAGCCCAGAGGCAGGTATCCAAGTCTGCGCGCCCACAAAACAAGCTGCGGCTTCAGCCATGGCTGAAGCGCTGAAAGCCCATCGGTCAAATGTGGAGCGTTTTGGAAATCTTTCGCAGCAGAGCATCACTGCTCATCTCGTTGAATTCGAAAATGAGCAAGGACGAGTAGACCTCTTAACCCGCTAACCTTTAGTCAACTGTCCTGAGTTGAATCGTGTCGATGACACGATCCTTAACGAGGACGTTGGTGACGACGACGAGGTGGCTCTTTTGTGTGATCCAGCCCTTCTCCTTGAGCTTACCAACGGCGCGGTTGATCGTCTCATCTGGATCTTCACTGAACTCGACCTTGAATGGCTCGATGCCCCATAGAAGGAGCATGTGCCTAAAGATCTGATCACTTTCAGTGAAAGCAAAGACAGGTGTGCCGCGAGGACGCAAAGCACTCAACATTTGTGGGATATAACCGCTTTTAGTGAAAGCGACGATGACCGCATCCGGAATCTCAGAGGCTAGTACAACTGCGGATCGCAGTAGCATCGCCTTTGGAGTCTTCAGGCTAACAGCCGTATTGTAAGGATCACCGCGCTGGCCCTCCATCGCTAGACTGACGCGGTTAAAGACATCAACGCACTCGCCCGGATACTTGCCCACGGTGGTTTCGCCCGAAAGCATAATACAGTCCGCCTGCTCAAGCACGGCCGTCGCGACGTCTGTGATCTCTGCCCGACTTGGCATCGGATTCGTGATCATCGTTTCGAGCATGTGCGTCGCGATGATAACCGGTTTACCCATCGCGAGGCAGGTCTTTACCGCGCGGTGCTGCACGAGTGGGAGTGTCTCGTATGGAATTTCAATACCGAGATCACCCCGAGCGACCATGAGGCCATCTGAAGCGAGTATGATTTCGTCGAGATTCTTGACCGCGGTCTGGTCTTCGATTTTCGCGATGATCTTAGCTACGCTTCCATTGTCAGCGATGAAGCGGCGCAAGATATCGAGGTCATCGGGCTCGCGAACAAAACTGAGGGCGAAAAAGTCGACGCCGCATTCAATACCACACATGATATCATCACGGTCTTTTTTGGTCAGGCAGGGTAGGTTGACCTTAATGCCAGGCAAGTTGATGTGGCGGCGATTGCCCATCGGGCCGGGAATGACCACGGTGCAACGGACGCGTTCGTCATTGATTTCAATGACTTTCATCCGGATCAGCCCACTGTCGACGAGGATGACGTCATCGACGTTGATGTCCTTGTTCAGTCCTGGATAGTTAACCGTTGTTCCGCGGATGCCTTCTTCGGCAGCTTTGGGATCCATCAAGAGATCAAAAGTCTCGCCGGCAATGAGTTGGAGCTCCTCGCCTACGTCTCCGGTCCGGATTTCGGGTCCTTTGACGTCCATCATGAACGCGATTTGCCGGCCTGTCTTTTGGCAGACCTTATTCACTGTATCGATCGTCTGTTTAGTCCACTCGTGGGAGGCGTGGGCCATGTTCAGACGACAGATGTCGACGCCCACGTTGAGGAGCTTTTCGAGGATTTCCTCGTCAGTGGTTGCTGGGCCAATCGTGAAAATGACCTTGGTGTGGCGGTAGGTGCGCGGCATTAGGGCTAGTATTTGGTTACAAACTATAGCGGTAGGAAAAATGCGATGAGAGAGGAAGTGTAGCAGTCGCACAAGGCCGGATTAAGCCTTATGCGAAAGACATGCACCGTGACTGGCGCATAGGCTGTCGATTTAGGTCTAAAAGCCGCCTATTTGGCTTAGGTAACAGGCAAAGAGGTCACTGGGCTGTCATCCTCGTCGGTCTCTTCTTCGACGGGTGTGCGCTTATGTTCAGCCTCAGCTTCTCGGTGGGCCTCGACTCGAGCCATTTCGACGAGGAAATCCTCATAGTTGATGACTTCCCAGCGTCCGTCGAGATGCTCAACGAGAGCGCTGTTCGACTCTACCCAATCTCCACTGTTGAGGTAGTGGATACAGCCGATTCGTTTGTCGTCTGGGGTATGGATATGCCCACAGATAAAACCGGTGCACCCCGCTTTTAGTGTGAAGGACTCAACATTTTTTTCAAAGCGAGAGATGACGTTTACGATCTTCTTTGTTTTAGCTTTGATTGCCTTGCTCAGGGAAAATAATTCTTTGCCCCGCCAGCTACGGTAGAGGTCGTAGAAGCGATTTATTCTCAGCAATCCCTGATAGCAGATGTCACCGATGACAGCGATGATCTTTGTGTTTTTAGTTACGGCATCGAAGACATCTCCGTGAGCTACGAGGTAGCGCCCTTTCGGTCCTTCATGGATGTGTTTATCGACAATGCTGAAACGCCCGAAATCGAGTGGCATATAGCGATCGAGGATGTCGTCATGGTTGCCTCTCAAGTAGATCATCTCGACGTTGAACTTCTCGAGCTTCTTGAGCACGATCTGGATAAAGCGCGTGTGCTTTTTGGTCCAGCCGCCACTACGTCCGAGCGACCAGCTGTCGATGATGTCACCATTGAGGATTAATTTTTCGCTATGAGTGCGTTTGAGGAAGTGGTTGACCTTGTCGATCTGGCAGTCGGGCGCTCCGAGGTGGACATCGGAGAGAACGATTGTGCGGTAGAAAAGGACAGCTTTCTTCGGGGCTTTGCTCATGTGATCGGTGTCCGTTGAGGGGAGTGGGCATAGGCTTCGATTTCGTTGGCAAAGCCATCAATCACAGCATCCCAAGAAATTGTTTCTGCGGTTATGCGGGCGCGCTCACGAATGTCAGGCCAAAGGTCTCTCGACCGAGCGATGTTTCCTGCAGACTCAAGGAACGCCGCCTCATTTCCCAGTGGAACAGTGTATCCATTTTGGGTGTCGACGATGTAGCTGTGGCCTGCGGCGTAGTCGTAGCACAAGACAACAAGTCCGCTTGCCATCGCTTCCGTAATGACATTTCCAAACGTCTCGGTCGTGCTCGCAAAGAGGAAGAGGTCTGCGCTGGCGTAGTGGCGCGCTAGCGATTCTCCGCGTTGAGTCCCAGCAAAGATGATGTCTGGGTGCTTCTCTGCGATGGCCGATTTTTCTGGGCCGTCTCCTACGATCACGAGACGAATGTTAGGGGCGATGCTTTGCATCTGCTTCCATGCCTTGAGCGTAAGGGGGAGGTTCTTTTCGGCGGCAAGACGACCGACATAGATGACGACAGGTGTCTCGTCGTCGACCCCCCAGCTTCGCCGGAGCTCGGTGTCACGCTGGGTCGGATTGAAAAGCTTAGTGTCAACGCCTCGACTCAGGATGCTGAGGTCTCGGAATCCGTTCGAGGCGAGTTCCGTTTTGAGCTCTTCAGATGGAACGAACGTTCGTTTAACGCGGCGGCGCATCGTTCGCAACCACCAGAAGATGGCTTTTTTCATTACACCAAAACCATAGCTGGACATGTAGCTATGGAAGTTGGTGTGAAAGGTAGTAATGACCGGGATGTTGAGCTGGTTCGCAATGCGCTCGGCGGACCATCCGAGTGGTCCTTCAGTTGCGATATGAACGAGGTCCGGTCGCGAAGCTGTCCATATGCGCTTGATCTCGCGGTGGGCGGGCAGCCCGAAGCGAAGGCCGGGATAGCGCGGAAGCGGAAGTCCTGGGACCATCTCCATCTCAAAGCGGCGTTGTTTTAAGAATTCGTCGCGATCGGAGCGTTCAGGGCAGATCACTTGGAGTTTATGTCCGCGGTCAGTCAGACCCTCAACTAGTTGGAGAAGAGTCATCGCCACACCGTTGATCTCCGGGGGAAAGGTTTCAGTGATAAGTGAGACTTTCACGCCTTGCAAAGCATCCTTACATGAAGGGTCACGGTGATGAAGTCGACCAGAGAAAACAGAGAATCCATCCCGCGGATTTAAAAACACAGACTGTCTTGGTCTTAAAGCCTTTGGACAGTGACAATCCGCCACCGCTATCTCCTGCAATTCTTCACCTTTCTGTGCTCTGGATGGAACAAAACGCCCTCGTCCTAGTCGAGGATCGAGAAGACGCCTTGCAGTCGGAGGCGATATCGCAAAGACCTTCTCTTGACCTTATTAGATGGCGACGAAGCTCTACTTTATTGTTGGACCGACTGCAGTCGGAAAGACCTCTCTGGCGTTGGACGTGGCAGAACGTTTGGGCGCTGTGATACTGAGCTGTGATGCCTACTGCATCTATCGTGGAATGGATATCGGAACCGCCAAACCAACCGCAGCGGAGCAAAGCAGAGTGCCACACCGTGGAGTTGATCTGGTTGGACCAGATGAGACATACGCGGTTGATCGTTATCTTGAATACGCCACTTCAATTGTTCAGGAGTGTAGCGCGACAGGCACACCGATCCTCGTCGCTGGGGGGAGTGGTTTCTATCTCAAGAGCTTTTTCTCTCCCATTGTCGACCAAATCGCCATTCCGCCTGAGCTGCGCGCTGAGGTTGATAGGCTCTACGAGTCAGATGGCCTTGAGGCCCTTCAGCGTGCTCTAGAGCCTTTTGCAAATCGAGCGGATGCAACGATTGACTGGAACAATCCCCGCCGTGTGCGGATGGCGCTGATGCGGTGTCGGGCTTCAGATCAACCGCTCACAGCACTACAGAAGCGTTTTTCCAATCAAGCGGAGCCCTATGAAAACATCGAAAAAGAGGTCTGCCTTCTCGAGCGGGAACCGACAGAGCTACATCAGCGAATTGCCCTGAGGGTGGATCAAATGCTGGAAGAAGGTTTAGTTGATGAAGTTTCCAAGTTGCGCGAAGATGGACTTGTTTCAAAATCGACCGCCGGTGCTGCGATCGGTTACCGAGAGACGCTTGCATTTCTTGCCGGTGATCTTCCTAGCATTGATGCCCTTCGTGAAGAGATCATTATTCACACCCGACAACTCGCGCGCAAGCAGCGGACGTGGTTCCGAAAGCAAATCCCGATTGATCGGATTCTGCCGGCTGCCACAGCGACACCCGAAAGTGCCTTCCCCAGTGCCTTGCCAAGCGCTCAAAGATGATTCAAAACTTCAGCATTAGAAAAATTGCCATGATTAAAAAACCACCCTCTGCCTCCCTTCTGACTCTCCTGATTTTGTTCGGATGTTCGACCGTTCCGATACTCGTTTCCGATGCAGAGATGCGGGCAGCGGCGTTCCAGCAGTTCGATGCGATGATTCAGCGAATGCCTTTGCGATGCCTGGCGGAAAAATCGGGGTCAACACAGGCTTGCTTGAGCTTGTCGATTCCGATGATGAGCTCGCAGCGGTCATTGGACACGAAATTTGCCACGTTCTCTATAAGCATAGCCACCAGCGTTACTCCGCCAAGATTTTGCGAGGTATCGGTGGAGTCGCAGCGGTCGTCGCAGCGAATCAAACTGACATGACGGATGAGCAGAAAGCAGCAACGCTAGCTGTTTATGGTGTAGGGACACAGGTCGGGCTGATGTTGCCCTTCCGGTCGCTCGCACGAAACAGAGGCCGATGGTCAAGGCATCCTCGTCGCAGCTCAAGCGGGCTTCGATCCTCGCGGTGCAGTCACCTTCTGGGAAAAAATGGCAGCTAATAGCGGAGGACAGCCTCCCGAGTTTCTCTCAACTCACCCGAGCCACGGGAACCGGATCGCTCGTCTTGAGGAACTCATGCCGCAGGCACTTGAGATTTACGAAGCCAACCGATAGTTTTCTTCTGTAGTTGATTTTTATGACATTTGATCCTATCTCCTCCCTGAAGGCATTCGTTCGTTTCCCAAGCGTATCGACTGACCCTGAGTTCGCTGAAGGTATGCAAGGGGCCCGCGACTGGCTCTGCGACTTTTTGAAAGACATGGGCTTTGAAGCCCGCGTCGCGCCGACGACTGGGCACCCTGTCGTGATTGCCCATCGGAAGGTTTCGGAGGCCGCGCCTCATGTGGTGATCTATGGACACTACGATGTGCAGCCGCCAGATCCGCTTGATAAATGGGCTTCGCCTCCTTTCGAGGCGGAGGTGCGCGGCGATCGTCTCTACGGGCGTGGTGCAGCGGATAACAAAGGCGGCCTCATGGCGCACTTGTCATCGGTGAAAAAACTTTTGGCCGAGCAGCCTGATCTGCCGCTCAACATTACATTCTTTGTCGAAGGGGAAGAAGAAATCGGTAGCCCGAGCCTCTCTGATATTTTGGAGAAGTATGGCGACGAGCTTCGCGGGGACTTTCTACTTCTCTCGGACACGATGAGCCCGACGCCAGAACAACTCGGTATTACAGTGGCTCTGCGTGGTATTGTAACAATGGAGGTAGAAATCACTGGCCCTTCAAGCGATCTGCACTCGGGTCTGTTTGGTGGCGCCGTCTACAATCCAGTGCAAGCGCTAGCGGAGGTGTGTGCATCTCTTCATTCGCCGGATGGACGCGTGAATGTCCCAAATTTCTATGACGCCGTTGTCGATGTTCAGCAATGGGAGCGTGATGAAATCGCCCGCCTCGGGTCTGATACTGAAAGCTTGAGAGCGTTTCTCGATGTTCCTGACTTCGCTCCGACGGGTGGACTGTCTCCAATGGAGGTGACCCGCGTGATGCCGACACTTGAGTTCAACGGCATCGGCGGCGGTTATCAAGGTGCAGGAGATAAGACGATCGTGCCGAGTCAGGCCTTTGCGAAAATCAGTTGTCGTCTGGTTGCCAATCAGGAGCCCGCTGAGATTGCTGCCCTCGTGAAGAAAACACTTCTCGAACGCTGTCCGCCACAGGTTCGCATGGAGGTGCATGTGGGGCACCATGGTCCAGCCTATCGCGTTGTGCCTCCGGGTCGAAGTGATACCCCAGCAGATCAGAACGCCGCCTTAGCGCGCGCTTTTGTTGCCGCTGAAGAAGCAGCCAAAGAGGTCTTTGGTGATACCCCCGTTTATCTTCGCGAGGGCGGAAGCATACCTATCATTGGGCAACTTAAGGCAGCGCTCGGAATGGATGCGCTGATGGTCGGCGTATTTACAGATAAAGATCGCCACCATGCGCCGAATGAAAGTTTGCATCTAGGTCTTTTTGAAAAAGGACAATTAATCTCTAGGGCTATCCTCGAGGCGGTTGCTAAGAAGGCCTAGCTAGGAGAGATTTCAAATGTCGACCAAGACGATAATCTTACTCTTTATCGGTGTATTCACCACGCTTTGCGCCAACCCCATAACTTCTCCTATGACGACTCCATTGATCGCTTCCGGAACCTTTGACATCAAGGTTCAGCCTTGTGAAGACAGTGAATTTCAGGCCGGTAGGCTGACGATCGATAAGATCTACTACGGGAGTCTCGCAGGCACCGGAAAAGGACAGATGCTGAGCGTTCGGACTGCAAATCCTGGTTCGGCAGGCTATGTCGCGATGGAGCTTGTCGAAGCCACTCTGGATGGCAAAACCGGCAGTTTTGCGCTCCAGCACACGGGTCTCATGAGCCGTGGGGAGAGTTCGTTGACGGTTGTCATCGTTCCTGACTCGGGCACTGGAGAGCTCAAAGGCATTGCGGGAGCAATGACGATTGATCAGTCATCCGGTGGCCACCGCTTTGAGCTTAGCTACACGATTGAACCGAGCGCGAAGTAGAGCTTCCTTCGCTTAGCGCTGACCGGGAAGGGTGTTTTTGTGCGTCTCCCAGCCTTCGATGATATTTCGTAGGACAACGCTGCCAACACGGTAGGCGTTATCAACCGCGGGAATAAATGCGGAGTAGCCGCCTTTCTTTTCTCCACTGAGACTTTCGACCGCAGTGACGCCTTCGTATTGCATCGAGAAGTTGCTCGCGGTGCGGAGAACGAGGACGCGGTCGATGTCGACCTTTCCAGCGTTATCAAGAAATGTGAGTGACTGCATCGTTCCGGTTTCTTCCATCGCGGAGGTAACAAAGTTGCCCGAGCCTTCGGTCCAGTAGTTGACCCAATCGTTTGCCCAGTCGTTGTTGAGCTTGCCGTGCCAGAAGGTCATCGCGGCGAGTTGGTCTCCTTTCAAGACAAAGGGTGGTCGTTGCGCTGTCGGGTAATTGACGTAGCGCGCCCGGAGTTTTGCTGACCCCTCGTTGTCGAGAAGTTCGGTGTCCTTGGAAAGTTGATACGCCCACTCGACGAGAGCGGAGTCCAGTTTATATCGCACGCCTTCATCGTTTTCTGGAAGAGGTTGTTTATAGGGCTCGGTGTGGCGAAGGGGAGTGTATCCGGTGGTCCATTCAGCAGGGGCCTCGCGCGCGTCGATATGGTGAGCAAGATCTCCGTCGATGAGCCATTCGGCCCAAGCGGCGCTGCCGAGAGACATGTCGTTCGGATCAACGCCAGCGATCCCCGCGACAAGCCAGTAGGCCTGCGAGAGATCAAAACGCGGGTCCATCCCTAGGGCCATGATCGACGAGGCAGAACGGAAGGTTCCGATGCCAGTGACGATACCGAGGACGCCTGTTTCAGGGTCATAGCGTAAATTACGGTAGCCGTGCGGAAAAGCAATCGACTCGGTGAGCGGCCAGCGTTCAACCCAGTATTGGAACTCAGCGGGGCGATCACCGGTGTCTTCGCCAATTTCAAACATCGTGACCACAACCGCCTTGATCTTAATCGGACCATTTGCCGGAAAGTCATCTATGCAGCCAGGCGTGACATCGACAGGTTTAGCGAAGGGGAGCTCAGTCGCATAGACACTCCAGTCGTCAACGATCGCATTGACGACTTTACTGCCAAGCTTGTAGGCCGCCTCGAGGGCCGGAAGGCCATTGTCGGGGTAGGGTGCTGTTGTGCTCCAAGCGACGTCCTTGCCTGGAGGCTGTCGTGAAAAGTTACTACCGGTGCGAAGGATCATAACCCGATCCATGTCGACGTTGCCGATCAGACTGAGTCGACGAAGGGCGGTGAGCGTCCCGGTGTCTTCCATTCCAGTCATGACAAAGTTTCCTTTGCCGCCGGTGTGAAGTTTTACCCAGTCATTCGCCCAGTCGTTCATGAGGGCACCATGCCAGTATGTGCTGGAAGCGATGCCGTCGCCAAGAATGACGCGCGGTGGCGTCTGCGCCGCTGGATAACCCTTGAAGGCGGTGCGGAACTCAGCCAGCGCTGGGGTGTCGTCAACCGCATCGTCTTTCGTCAGTTCATAGGCCCATTGCGCCAGCCCCGCATTCAGCTCGAAGACGATGTTATCGACGGACCAGCCGCCATCGAAGGTATTGGGCTCTTTTGCACCCAGAGGGATCTGACCATACGGCCAAGATTCTGGGATTTCTCGACCATCGATCTCTTTCATTAGATCGCCATCGACGACATAGCGTGCCCATGCGGCGGTTCCCAGTGAGGCGTCTTCGGGATCAGCGCCGGCGATACCGGCAATAAGCCAGTAGGCCTTCGAGAAATCGAAACGGGCGTCGAGCCCAAGGGCGGTAATCGTTGTGGCGGCGTGGGTGAGGCCACCACCGGTCAAGGCGACGAGGACGCCTTCGTCGTTGAGATAGAGCTCACGGCGTCCGAGGGGGAATTCGATGGGTTCGACCCCGGGGTAGCGTTCGACCCAAAATTGAAGTTCGCCGGGGATGTCGCCCGCGCTTTCACCAATTTCATACATGGCAAGAACGACGGCCTTGATCGGCTTTGGCTCAGCAGCGTCGGTGAGGGGTGTGCCAGAAAGGAGGAGGCTGATAAGAAGAAAAGTTCTAGGCATATCTTGATAGAACATCTTCTATGGCATCACTCAACTGCTAGGGTGTATCTTTTTCAACTCTTGGCATTTTGTATGCACACTAGATCATATCCCACTATGCTCGAACGCCTCTTTAAACTCTCTGCCAACGGCACAACGGTTCGGACCGAACTGATAGCGGGCCTGACGACTTTCGCCGCGATGGCCTATATCCTCGCGGTGAACCCGAGTATTCTCTCGGCGGCGGGGATGCCGCCTGAGGCCTTGATTACGGTTACGGCGCTGGCGGCTGCGCTGGGTTGCTTCTTGATGGCGTATGCGACGAATTACCCCATCGCGCTTGCCCCAGGGATGGGGACGAATGCCTACTTCGCTTTTGTGATCTGTATTGGAATGGGGCTTCCGTGGCAGGCCGCACTTTCGCTGACCTTCTGGAATGGGATCATTTTCCTCATCCTTTCGGTCACCGGTTTTCGAACAAAACTTGCTGAGTCACTTCCGAATGGGGTGAAAGTTGGAATTCAGACGGGGATTGGCTTTTTCATCGCTTTTATTGGCTTAAAGAATGCCGGTATCATCATAAACAACGAGGCGACGCTGGTGGGTATAGGCGACCTGACTTCGGCCCCTGCACTGCTTGTTTTTGGCGGCATCATTTTGATCGTGGCTTTGACGGTGCGTAAGTTTCCGGCCGCGATCCTTGCCACCGTTGTCGCTTTAACCGTCATCGGTTTACTGATACCAGACGGGCAGGGTAGCACAGTGACTAAATTCCCCTCTGAGGGTGGGCTCTTAGGCTTGATTGGACTCCCTCCGTCGATGGGAGAAACGTTCTTCAAGCTAGATATTTTATACCCCTTTACCCATTTCAGCGTGGAGACGATCTCTCTCCTCGTGACGCTTCTGATGCTCGATCTGTTTGATTCGCTCGGGACGATCATCGGCCTTGCTCGGCGGGCAAAGTTGCTCAATGCCGAAGGCAAAATGCCCAAGATTAGTCGAGCGCTGGCGGCAGATGCTGTCGCAACCTCGATCGGAGCATTTTTTGGCACTTCGACGACAACCTCCTATATCGAGTCGGCGGCGGGTGTCGAAGCGGGTGGACGCACAGGGCTTACCTCCGTGACAGTAGGTATTTGTTTTCTATTGGCGCTTTTCTTCGCACCCTTGATCACGATGATTCCGTTGGTCGCGACGACCCCTGCACTCGTTGCGGTGGGGATATTTATGGCGCAGGGATTGCCGGATCTCGACTTCGATGACTTGCCCGAATTGGCCTCGGCGGTGATCACGATGCTGCTCATCCCCTTAACCTTTAGCGTCACCGAGGGGATTGGTCTCGGCATCGCCTCATGGATTTTCATTATGATTCTCACCGGCCGTGGAAAAGAAGTCCCGGTCTTTAGCTACGTCATCGGTGGCTTGTTCATCCTCTTCTATATCGTTCGATAATGGCAGCTCCCTCAGACCCCGAAAATACGCCTTCTTTAACTCCATTTAGTCGCCGCTCGTTTCTCGGCCTAAGTCTGGGATCCGGCTTCTTGGCGGCGGTGACGGGTCGAGCGCATCCAGCGGGGACAGAGCCTGAAATGCCGTCGCTGCACGACCAATTTCCTCACCGCAGTTTTTCGGGCCTCTCTTCTGGCCCAGATGCGATGGGCTCGATGGCCGCCGTATACGAAACGATCAAACGGGAAGGAACGCCAACTGAGCTCTATAAGTTCCTTTATGCGCTACCAAAGGGCGGGGATATTCATCACCATATGGGTGGGGCGATGCTACCCGAAATGTGGTGGGATATCGCAACGGATCCTTCGCGCAATGGTGGGCAGACTTTCTACACCCGCTTCAAGTTGTCGAGTGCGCCTGTGCCTCCTGAGTTAGCTGGTTGGATGGGGCCACACGTGATCAAATGGATGACGATCAAAAGTAATCTATATGATCGGCTCGAGCCGGCGATTAAGGCGGATTTTAAGGCGCTTGAATCGCTTTCGAAGGCTGAGGAGAAGGCGTGGAAGTCGTCCGTCGTCTTGGACTCAGCGAATGAGGGTAGGAACGAGTTTTTTGAGTACCACTGGCCGCGCCTCGGAGCGCTCTTATTTGATGTCACTGTGATCGGCGAGTTGATGGTTGAGAACATGCGCCGCTATGGAGCGGAAGGTGTTCGTTACCTCGAGATCATGGAGAATCCGTGGGGCAAAACCGCTCCAGATGGGAGAGTGCTCTCGGTGGATGAGACCTACGCTTATTTTAAAAACCGCCTCCAGCAGCCGGATGCGCTCGAAACGGGTGTGCTGGTTCGTTTTCAGAGTGTTGTTATCCGCTTCACCGACAACGCAGTGGCCGATGTGCGTACCCACTTCAAGTGGCTCGATACGCATCGCGGTCTCTGGCGAGGGATCAATATGGCGGGTCGCGAGGATGACAACCGAGGCCACCCGGCGCGCTTTACAGAGGTGTTTGACGAGATGCTGCGGCTCTATCCCGGCATCGGGGTCGCGATTCATGCAGGCGAGGCGGAAAAACCAGACTCATCCATCGCGGATACGCTGCGCCTCGGAGCAAACCGCATCGGCCATGGGTGTAATCTGATTATGGATACATCGACGATGCAGCTGATGCGAAGCGGGCAGTTCTTGGTCGAGATCAACCTTATCTCGAATCACCTCCTTAAGTATATTCCCGATCCGAAGGATCATCCCTTTGCGATCTATATGCGTCAGGGTATCCCATGCTGTTTGAATACCGATGACCGAGGAATGTGGTCTTCGAATATGACGGATGAATACTACCTTGCGGTCAGTCACTTCAACCTCTCGTGGGATGAGCTGGTGCAGCTGGGCCGCAATAGTCTGGAATTCGCCTATTTGACTGATGTGGAGAAGGCGGATCGCCTAGACTCTTATGATCATGCATTGAATGATTTCGCCTCAAGCTTCAGCGCATCGAACTGGAAGAACCGACTCTCGCAAGTAGAGGCGGAGACCTACGATTACGCGAAGCGCTACTTCGATATTTCATTTTAGTTTTTCTCCAGCTCCTTTCCTTAACCCAAACTCTTGATTAACAATCATGCTTACTCGTTTTTCCGTTCCGCCTCTGCACACTGTAACCCGCCGTTTAGCCGCCGTTGCCTCTGGCCGCGAGGCACCCGATCTAGTGATCAGGGGTGGTCGGGTGCTCAGCACTTACACCGAACGACTCATTGATGATAGAGAGATCTGGATTTCAGAGGGAAGAATCGCGGCGGTGAAGCCAGCCGGTAGTTTTGCAGCCAAGGGTTCGACAAAGTTTTACGATGCCAATGGCGGCATTCTAGCACCCGGCTTGGTCGATCCGCATATCCACATCGAAAGCAGTATGATGACCGCGTGCGCCTACGCCGAGGCCGCACTCCTCAATGGCACGACGACGATCTTCTGCGACAGTCATGAAATCGGAAATGTCTGTGACACCGATGGCATCGAATGGATGCTCGAAGACGCCCGCCAAGCGCCGCTCAATATTTTCCTCACCCTCCCGTCGACGATTCCGGCGACCCATGCTGGGCTCGAGACCTGTGGCGGTGATCTCACGCCAGAGAAGGCTGGGCAGCTTTTTGATAAGTGGCCGGAGATTCTAGGGCTCGGCGAGAAGATGGATTTTGTCCCAGTGTGTATGGGCGATGAGCGGAGTCACGGAGTGATTGCGGCAGCATTGGAGCGCAATCGGGTTGTCTCCGGTCATATTTACGGCCGCGATTTCGTAGCCGCCTACGCCGCTAGCGGTGTGACGGACACTCACGAGGCCATTGATCGGGATATCGCAAACGACTTATTGGAAGCAGGGGTTTGGGTCTTTCTCCGAGGGGGCCCGCCGACAACGCCTTGGCATAGCTTACCCGAGGCGATCAAGGCCGTGACGCATCTGGGTACCTCAACGAAGCGAGTATGCGTCTGCACTGATGATCGCGATGCCGACGACCTCTTCCTCTTTGGCCTCGATTGGGTGACGCGTCAGGCGGTCCATTCCGGCATCAATCCTTGGACTGCGTGGAGTATGGGTTCACTGCACCCTGCGACGCGCTATAGTATGGATGGAGAATTCGGGGCCCTTGGGCACAGCCGCCGGGCAGATGTAGTCTTATTGAATGACGCGCTCGAGGTTCAGAACACTTGGTTTGGAGGCGAGCTTGTCGTCGAAGATCAGAAGGTAACGCCATCGCTGGATGCGCAGCTTTCTAAGAAGCGCTACGTTTATCCCAAGGCAGCCTATACGACGGTGCAATTGCCCGAGAGTCCAAAGCTCCTCCCGGCGCTTCCTGAAAGCGCTTCAACCGTGCATTTTATTCGAACGGAGCTCCCGGGGATCGTCACTCTGCATCGGCAGGCTGAATTCAATCCGGCGGGTGTGACTGACTGGGGTGATTTTATGGCCGCAAATGATCTCTGTCACCTCGCAGTGATCGAGCGCTATGGTAAATCCGGTGAGGTCGCTCACACTTTCCTCCAAAATTTCGGTCTCAAGAACGGCGCCGTCGCTAGCAGTGTGGGTCACGACGCTCATAATGTGGTTGTCGCGGGCACCTCTGAGTCAGCAATGGATCTCGCTGTGGAATCAATTCGCGGTTCGCAGGGTGGAGTCGTCGTGGTGCAAAATGGTGAGATTGTGGCCAAAGTTGAGCTTCCGGTTGCGGGCCTAATTTCGGACCAACGGGCGACCGAAGTCGCCGCTGCGACGACGATTCTGAAGGAAGCCTGGGTGGCTGCTGGATGCACGTTACCCTACATGGGCTTCAACCTTTTACCACTATCGGTTATTCCCGAAATCAGGCTGACGGACAAGGGGCTGGTGAAGGTCCCTGAGATGACGATTCAACCCCTCTTTTCCTAGGTGCCCGTTGAACCTTCGGCCCTATTTAAAGCGAAAGTAAGGTAAATTTATTTTCAAAGGATAGTTGCATTGTTCAACCAATATCGGCTTAGATTCGGGTCTAGTGTTCATGATTCTGCTATTTTTTGTTCACGTCCTTAACCAACTATAAAACTCATGCTACGATATCGATCATACTTAACCGTAGCGGCATTAACGTGCGCCGCTTTCAGCATTGTCCAAGCTCAAGACGAACCTCAGGAGTTGGATGCCTTCATTTCGGACGAAATTCCGATCGAAGAAAATATCCTGCCAACTTCTCGACCGTTCGATTCTGTCTTTGGGCTCTCCCAAAGCATTCTCGATACGCCTCGCAGTGTAACGATCATCTCTCGTGAGCAATTGGACGCTATCTCAATTACTGATGTCCGTGATTTCACGAAATTGACCTCGAGTTCGTTCACTCGGACAAATTTTGGTGCTCCAGCTCAGCCTGATATCCGCACCCAGATTTCCGACACGATGTGGAATGGTATCCGCAGAGGCCTGACCAGTAATGGTAACGGCCTGCCAATTAATTTCAATGCGGTTGAGTCGGTTAACATCGTCAAGGGACCTGCTTCAGTGGTGCATGGAGCTTCACAGTATGTGGGTGGTTACATAGACTTTATAACAAAGCGCCCTTACTTCGATGAGTTCGGCGGCGAAATCGCAGTCACTTTAGGACAGTATGACAAACGGATGTGGACAATCGATTTTGGTGGTCCGATCAGTGAGAAATTGGCCTATCGTATCAGTTATTCAGGTGAGGATTCTGAAGGATACTTCGATCACTCTTTTAAGCGGACTCAGGCCCTCTATGCGGGTGTGACCTTCCGTCCAAATGACAAGTACGAGCTCTTTGTGAATGGCGAAGTTCTCTACGCTCACTACACTGAAAACTTTGGAATCAATCGTCCTGCCCAGGATTTGATCGACAACGGTAACTACATTACTGGTGTTAACAACAATCCTGATCCATCTCTCACCGGTGGTGATTATTTGGACGACTCAGGTAATGTGATCGATTTTGGAAATGATGGCCAAGTCCCTGGTGCTCAGTATCCAGCGGCTGCTCAATCTGATCCTCAGAATTCCCGTTGGGTCACTGCGGGCTATCCGGTTACAAACCGCATGGCTTGGGGTCCCACTACTAAGGTCGACCGCGCATGGCGCCTGATCAAGCCAGGTGACGATTCTGACGGTTACAGCATTAACCTTCAAGCGATCCAGACCTTCACCCTCGATGATGAGTCGAAAATCGTGAGTAACTCGTATTTCAATTACATTAACCGCGACACCTTTAGCTCATATAACTACTCAGAAATCATCGATCCAAGCTGGCGCTTAGAATCTCGCCTTGAGTATCAACGATCGGGCGAAAAATACGACCTGAACGTGGGAGCAGCGGTCAACTACCAAGAGGTGACTGCTTATAACCACTTCTTCTTTGAGCCTGCGAATGTATGGGATCTCTCAGTCGGTAATGATTTTATCGATGTATACAACTCGGTTAATTGGCCCGATGCCCCAGCCGTTCCTGGGCACCCTGGACGGTATGCAACGGAGGGAATCTTTAATGGCGACACGAGTATCTCTGAGGCCTTCGGCTTTGGACCTTTTGCACAGCTCAACTACGCGATTTCAGACAACTTCACAATTCTTGGTGGTGTGCGCGTCGACTACCTCTCCGTATCTGGGCGCGATCCGTTAGTCCCTGTATGGGCCACGGCGGACGACGACATTAGTGTTAGTCTTTTGAACTATAACATCAGCCCGCTCTGGAAGTTGAACGATACGTTCTCAGTCTACTTCACTTACAATTACAGTGAAAACCCTGGGGGCACGACTGCAAACGGTGGTGGCTACGGTCAGCTCGAAGATGAAGATGGCGACAGCGTTTACACCTTTTCGAAAAGCCGTTTCGAGCAAGAGACTGAGCTTTTTGAGGTCGGTGCGAAGGCTACCTATCTTGAGGGCAAGCTCTTCGTCGGCGCTGCGCTCTTTGAGCAAGTTCGGACAAATCTGAGTATTGATGGTTCTATTGACGAATTCACGATTGAGGGCTTTGAAATCGAGGCTAATTATCAGCCTAATAAGAATTGGTATTTCACCGCCAGCTGGTCGATTACGGATTCAACCGTCAATGGTCCACAATTCGATGTGAACAATACCTCACCTTGGTTGCCGGGTCAGACGCCGTTCTTTATCCTCCCTCCTGGAGAATACCAACGTCAGGGTTCGCCGAAGCATACAGCCAATGCGCTTATTTCTTATAAGGCTGACGCTGGATATGGCATCCAAGTTGCCGGGTTTATTACGTCAGAGATGAATAACAATGTAGCGGGGTCTCTCGTTATTCCGATGCAGTTCAACATCGATACAACGATCTATTATGAGACCGAAACATGGAAGGCCGCTCTGACCTTTCTGAATGTGACGAACGAAGAAAACTGGTCACCACCGAACGCTGTTTATGGTGGTGAGTCTATCTTCGCTGAGCTGCCGGTTCGAGTCGAAGGCACGCTTACTTGGAAGTTCTAAGTTTCTAACGAAGGTTTTTATAATCAAGCCACTCCCTGCTTTTAGGGAGTGGCTTTTTTATGCGTCAAAATCTGGATGGGTTCGCTGGGCTCATCTTTTCGAAGTAGGCACGGAAGACTTGAGCTGCGATAGGAGCGGCATCAGCGCCACCACCCAAGCTTGATTCCCCTGGGATACCCTCAATCGCGATGGCGATGGCGATCTTTGGATCATCGGCAGGGGCGAAGCCCATATACCAAGCGATCGTGGTTGGCTTGCCCTCTTTTCTTACTTGAGCGGTGCCCGTTTTCCCAGCCACCGCTACTCCCGTGTTTACAGCCGCTAAGCGAGCGGTGCCAATACTACCGGCATCTTTCATCCCTTGTATAATGCGTTGAAAATCACCGGCGGGCAGGCCGATCGGTTCAGAGATTTTCCGCCGATTTTTTCTCAGAAAGTTGTCTTTCAGAAGGGTAGGTCGAGTTCTCGTTTCGCCGCGTGCAATCGACGCAGCAAAGCAAGCCACCTGCAGTGGCGTCGAGAGGAGATACCCTTGGCCAATTGAAAGGTTGGCCGTATCACCACCATACCAACCTTCACCAGTGCGATCCTTCTTCCATTCTCCATCGGGCACATGCATCCCGCGAGTTTCTCCGTAAAGCTCGATGCCCGTTGGCTCGTCGAAGCCGAAGCGGCGAGCTTCTTCGATAATGGGGGCAGCGCCCATCTCGGCACTCCGATCATAGAAGAAGACGTTGCAGCTGTCGCGAATCGCTTCCTCAAGGGTTTCGGGGCCGTGTCCACTATGGCGGTGGCAACGGAAGGTTCTGTGGCCGACAAGGTAGTAGCCGGGGCATTCGACGACCGTGGAACGATCAATGACGGACTCGCGCAAGGCAGCGGTTGCAGTGACGATTTTAAAGGTAGAGCCGGGCGGGTAGAGGCCCTGCGCGGCGCGGTTGAGCCAGCCACCTTCTTCTCGAATGCGTTCATCCACTGCATAACTAAGGAAAGGCGTCAGGTCATTGACGTCGTAGTTGGGAAGACTGGCCATTGCTAGCACTTCGCCTGTCGTAATATCGATCGCCGCCAGCGCCCCCGACTTTCCCACCAGCGCGCGTTCGGCCGTGAGCTGGAGATCGAGATCAATTGTAGTGACTAGGTCATTACCTTGAATGGGTGAACGCTGAGCAATCAGTTCATGCTGATATCCACCGGGGTCGACACTCCAGACTTCTCCACCTGAGCGCCCCTGTAGCTCTTCATCATAAATCCGTTCGATGCCACTGCGCCCTACCTTGCCTTCAAAGTGAAAAGTTAAGAGATCCTCGCCGGGAACATCAGCGGCGTTTAGCTGATCGGTGTTTGAGACGAATCCGAGGACATGGCACGCTGCCTTGCCGTGTGGATAATAGCGCGCGCTATCAGTGATGACCTGAATCGGCGACTCGACAGGAATCTGCTCAATGAGGTGTGCGTAGTCCTCAGGGGGCAGATCATTTACGAGCGTATACGGCAGGAGGAGTGATCGGCGAAAGTGGCGCTCGAGTCCGTTGCTATCCACGACATGCGTCGTGTCGAGGAGACGGTTGAGATTGTTGAGGTAGCGCTGCACCACTGCGCTACGGCTTTCAATATTGAGGGAGCTACGATCAATCCGCTGCTGAATGGCGTCTTTCGCAGCGGCCCTTTTGCGGTATTCGGCACGGAATTCTGGTCGCAACTCGTTCAGTGTTACAACCGCATTGAAGACAGGTCTATTCCCCACGAGGAGTCGACCGTCACGGTCGTAGACATTCCCGCGAGGGCCTGGCAGGAGAATTCGGCGGTAGTTTTGGCGCGCTTCTTTTTCGCGATGGGAGCCGTATTTAAATAGCTGCTGATACGCCATTCCTGTAAGTAAAATGGCGAAAAGGATCCCCATAAAGCCAAGGAGAAAAAGCAAGCGGGTGCGCGGAACATGACGCTGGTAATTTTGTCCCGGCGAGAGCCTATCCTCTGGGCGTTTTTTCGCCGGTGGAGTTGGCCGCCGGCGGAGGCGGCGTCTAGTGATCCAACGCACAGGTATTACTTGATAAGGAGGGTGATGGTTTTAGGAGTTCGCGGGGGCATTTTGAATCTGTCCCATTTCGGTAATGATGACTCCTTGCCAATGGAACCATAGACCTGAGAATGCCCCGACAAACAAAGCGGAGAGCGCGCCTTCTGACAAGCATCGTATCCAATATTCTGTGACGTCAGCGCTATCAGGATAGAACCAAAGGCTTAGAAACAGGACATTGGCGAGCTGCAGCGCTGCGCAATGGATTCCGATTCTGCTGAGGTTTCGGGGGAGAAGTCGCCCGCGAAAGAGGATGAGTAAGTGATAGATTAGAAGAATGCTTATCAGGGTCGGGGTCGCGTCCAAGGGCCGCAGGCTGGCGAGTAAGAGCGCGATAAGCAGGCAATAGCTAAGACCAGGTAAGACCCGAAGCATCAGTGCCGGAAAAACAAGCAGTAGGACTTCCGCATGGAGGGCTATGCTCCATGGCGCGATGGCATCGGAAACGAGGTTAACCCCAATTAGGAGTAAGTAATTGAAGAGTCCAAGGAAGGCTACGGTTTGCCAGTTCCTCATTCAGGGGGACTCCTTGTTTAAGGGAATTAAGACGGCGACTTCGCGTAGCGAGAGGAGTCGATCGTCTACAAGGGCTTTTCCTGATTGAAAAAGGCCGTCTTGGGAACGTTCTAATTCATCGATGTAGCCGAGTGTCAATCCGTCAGGAAATACGCCCCCAAGTCGAGAGCTCACAATTCGATGGGCGCTTTCGTTTGTGTTTCGCTCACGGATGTCCGGTGGCACATTCAAGAGCGTTGCGCGTGGCGATTGAAAAGGCGGGTTGTCGCCGCCTTGGAATTGAAGTGGTCGAAGATCGTTCTCGAGATGAGCTGCAACGCGGAAGCGAGGGCTCGTTAAAAGCTCAACGACGGCAGTGTACGCATGCACTTCGCTCAATCGACCAACAACGCCTCCAACATAGACAACGGCTTGGCCGACTTCGAGGCCGTGCACCCGCCCTTTTCGAATCACGAGTTGTTGCCACCACGCGTTCGTGTCCCGCCGGATGACGCGGGCGACTTCGTAGCGATGCTCAGGCAGGCTTGGAAGGTTAAGGAGTGACTCAAGCCGCCGCACCTCGGTTTCCCACACTTGGGCTGACTGGTTGCGGAGTTCGTAGGCTGCATTGAGACGCGCTTGAACGACGCCTGCCTTAAGTAATTCCTCTTTCGAGTGGAGTTTGTTTCCCCAGAAGTCCTGAAGGTCTTTCAGGTAAGAAATTGCAACCGTCGTCGGGGCGGTGAATTCAAAAAAGGCCGCCGTCGCGAGTCCCTTGAGCAAAACAGGGATCAACCACCAGACGAAAAGCAGTGCGAGGGTTGAGACGAATGCCTTGGCTTGAAAACTCTGTTTGCGAGGCATTGTGGCGACTTGACTTCGGGATTAGAATCTTCGGTCGAAAAGACGCAGGATAGGGAGGATCGCGCGATAATGTAGGGAGGCCAATTTAGATGTTTGCTTTGTCGAGCCACGAAAGGTTGTTCAAAACGACACCCGTTCCGTTCGCAACGGCACTCAGGGCGTCTTCGGCGACGATAACCGGGAGGCCCGTCGCATCACTGAGCATGCGGTCGATGTTTCGAATGAGGGCACCACCGCCCGCGAGGACAAACCCGCGGTCAACGAGGTCAGCTGAGAGCTCTGGTGGGCAGCGTTCGAGAGCGTTGCGAACGATATCTACGATCGAAGCAATCGTGTCGGCGAGGGCTTCACGAATTTCCTGTGAAGAAATGTGGAGTGTCTTGGGGAGTCCAGCGACGGAATCGCGGCCCTTAACTTCGAGGGTGATTTCCTCATCAAGCGGAGCGGCACTGCCGACGCGCACTTTGATCTCTTCCGCGGTACGTTCGCCGATCATCAGGTTGTAGGCGCGCTTCATGTAGCTTATGATGGCTGCATCAAGCTCATCGCCGCCGACGCGAATCGACTTCGTATAAACAACTCCAGAAAGTGAAATGATGGCCACTTCGGTGGTTCCACCGCCGATGTCGACGATCATATTCGCCGTCGGTTCTTCGATCGGTAAGCCAACACCAATGGCGGCGGCAACCGGCTCTTGAAGAAGTCTCACATCGCGGGCTCCAGCGTGAATTGCGCTTTCGCGCACGGCTCGGCGCTCAACTTCCGTGATTCCGCTGGGCACTGCTACGACGACGCGTGGTGGGACAAATCGCATCGTGTGGTTCACTTTTTGGATGAAGTAGCGCAACATCGCCTCAGTGATCTCGAAGTCGGCGATGACGCCGTCTTTCATTGGGCGCAGCGCAGTGACATTCATCGGCGTCCGTCCGAGCATCCGTTTTGCATCGTCACCGACCGCGACGACTTCACGCGTTTGGTTGTTGATGGCCACGACACTTGGCTCGCTGAGGACGATCCCTTTGTCCTGAACGTAAACCAAGGTGTTAGCCGTCCCGAGATCGATACCAATGTTATTAGAAAATAAACCGCGCATAAGAGAATAAATGTGACCTGAGAACGAACCAAGCGAGTCTGTAATTTTGTGGTTTAGAGGGAGTTGTCAAAATCGAAAGCACCCGATGTTTCACTTCTTGGCGCTCGGGGCCTTCACATTTTGAAATCGGGTGGGGCGAGGGTGAAAAAGGCCTCCGAAAAGAATACTCAGCGTATCGTTGGTCGGGTCAACCGGCAGGCAGCAGCTAAGGCCTATTCCCCGTATTTGACCTCAGATTAACGAGATTTGTCCGAATTACCTATTATAATGTTCTTCGGACATGGAAATTACACCGATTTTTTACGCCTGAGAAGCGGCATACCCTTGATTGCATCGATCATCTCAGGCGCGCCCCTATATGGCGATACATCAGGCGTTGGCTCTTTTTCGGCATTCGTAGATCTGCCTCTGGTGGGCCTTTTGGATGTCGCGGAGGTCAGCCTTTTGGTTGCTGCCCTAGGAGCGACGGTTGTTTTCCTCGGATTGAAGGTTGCTAGCCTACAGCGCCGACTCGCTGCGAAAGATACTGCTATTGAAGAGCAGGTTGAGAAGGGGCGGGGCCACCTTACGAGCGTTCTAGACCAGCTGCGCGTTCCACTTTTTCTCCAAAAGCAGGATGGCCGCATGGTATTTGCGAACCGCGCCATGACTGAGTTCTTTGGGAAACCAGCGAACGACTTTGAAGGCGCTCTGCTGTCTGATTTCCTGTCAGACTCGGCTCTCGAGAAGCTGCGGCCTTGGGATGACCTTGTGCAATGGGAGGAGGGCGTGCGCACTCAACAAGCGACGGTCCAGAATCAGTATGGTGAGGTGCGTCGTGTCACGTTGGTGCTTACCGAGGGCGATTCGAGCGCTATTCCAGATGCGGAAACCATCGGTGTGATGACAGATAATACGGAGGGAGTGAATGCGCTTCAAGCGATGGCAGACTCTCTAGATCTCATGACAAAGGTCACTTCACAGGTGCCGGGAGTTGTTTTTAAGTTCAAACGCACCGCAGATGGCGAATTCGTTTTTCCATGGGCCAGTGTCGGGTTACAAACTGTTTTCGAAGTCTCTCCGCTTGATGTCGAAGGTGATGCCTCCTTCGTCTTCGACAAGATCCACCCTGAAGACTTGGTGCGTATGCTCCAAGATATCGAAAATTCGAGAGTGGATATCAAGCTGTGGAAAGGTGAGTACCGCCTTAGAGGCCAAGTTGGCAGTGAGCGTTGGATCCTTGTCGATGCGGTTCCTGAGCCTGATGAATCAGGAGGAATGCTCTGGCACGGATTTACGACCGACATCACCAATTTAAAGAAGATCGAAAATCAGCTCATTCATGCAACGACCGAGGCGGAGCGAGCGAACAAAGCTAAAAGTGCATTCTTGGCCGCAATGAGTCACGAAATCCGAACGCCGATGAATGGTGTCATTGGGATGACGAGTCTGCTCGCCCAGACTGAACTTAATGAGGAACAAGGCGGCTATGTGAGTACGATTCGAAACAGTGGCGATGCGCTGATTGTTGTCATCAACGACATCCTAGACTTTTCGAAGATTGAATCCGGGTATCTTGATTTGGAAGTGAGCCCGTTCGAGATTTCAGAGTGCGTTGAGGGCGTTCTCGATATTTTGACCCCTGCTGCAGCCAAGAAAGGCCTCTCGCTGGCTTACTTTGTCGATAAGGTCACACCTCTAGTCGTTGATGGTGACGTCATGAGGATACGCCAAATACTCGTTAATTTGGTCGGCAACGCGATCAAGTTTACCTCCGAAGGCCAAGTCTTCATTCATGTCGATTTGGTCGAGCTGGACCGGCGCACTTTCATTCGGATCGCAGTTGAGGATTCAGGCCCTGGGATACCAGAGAGCCGCAAGGATCGACTTTTCAAGCCATTCACACAGGTCGATGCGTCAACCAGTCGTGTCTTTGGGGGCACTGGATTGGGTCTAGCAATTAGCAAGCGACTCGCCGAATTGATGGACGGAGATCTGTCTTTCGAAAGTGTCGAAGGCGAGGGTTCTAGTTTCTATTTCTTACTACCGGTCAGCGAGGCATCGAAAGGCACGCGAGTGTATTCGAAATTCCATGACATTTATGCGCCGATGCCCGGCAAGGGGATTTTGGTATTGGATGACTGCCCGCTCCACAGCGAAGTTCTGTCATGTTATGCTAAGGCGTGGGGGTTACGGCCATCAATGGCACGAAGTAGTGTCGAAGTGCTTGATATTTTGCGTCTAAACCCAGATGCGATTGCTTGTGTGGTTTTCGATCGAAAACACTTAAGAAGGAGCTTTCGGACGAGGGGATGGATACGTTTTTAGAGAAAGTTTCTGAGGCTGATGCAGAGGTGATCGAGATGGATGAACTCGCGTCAATGGAACCCCGAGCGTCCGTTGTGTCACTTGCGAAACCGTTAAAAGCGCAACAAGTAGTCAACGCCTTGCATACCGTCTTATGTAAAGACACCTCAGCGGCTTTGAAATCCGCACCCTTGCTAAAGGTCGCTGATCTAAAGTTGCCACCTGAAGGACTGAAAATTCTTTTGGCTGAAGACAACTTAGTGAATCAAAAAGTTGCGACGATGATGCTCAAGAAGATCGGCTTGACGGCAGATATCGCAATGAACGGGCAAGAGGCGCTAGAGGCCTGTATGGCGACTCAGTATCACGTCGTCTTGATGGATGTTCAGATGCCAATGATGGACGGCCTTGAAGCGACCTGAGAGATCCGCTTGAAGCATTCGAAGTCGGACATGTGGATCATCGGCCTCACGGCGAATGCGACAAACATCGACCGAGAGAAGGCATTGCAAGTAGGCATGAACAATTACTTGGCTAAGCCAATTAAGATTACGGATCTAACCTTTGCGTTGAGCGAAGCAGCTAGTGCCCTTGGTGTCGTAAAACCAAGCAAAGGAACATCGAATTCTCAGGCTGCTTTCTCGGCCTAGAACCGAGGGGTGAAACGCAGTGGGCTTAGGCAGCCTTAAATGCGCTCTTTGAGAGAGTTGAAAATCTCTGCCGCTCCGCCACAAAACTCTTTGACGGCATTCGTGTTCAAATCGATTTCGGTCCAAAGATCCCCAAAGACTTCATCTGGATGAAGGTTTCCGCCGGGGTCCAAGATTTCACAGAGTTGCTGCCCTGAAGTCAAAAGGTGCTCATCGAATATCGGCCAACCCTCAAGCTGGCTGTCCCTGACGTATGAGCTGCAGAGGCGCATCAGTTGAACGTATTTAGCGTCAATTTTCGCCCATCGGCGTCCGAGCGATTTCCAGTATTCTGAAGCGGTTTCGGCGTGGCGGACTTTCGAAGCCCGTAGCCGATCAGTGGCTGCGCCCAAGTCATCAAGATCAAGGAGGACTTTGTTTTTCGCGATTAACTCGGAGAAAGCAGCGGCGGCAACATTGGACCAATTTATGCGATCACCAAAATCGAGCATCTTCTCGTGGAGCTCTTCTGGAATGTCGACGTTCATTGGTTGTATCGGTTTTTAAGGTGTAACTCCACCGTATGGACAGGTGTGGAAGAGACGTGACCGTAGGCAAGTTCGTCACAGCCTCATCGTGAGCGCATATTGATAGGAATTGGGGTTAATACCTCAAGTTCTAAATGTGAATATCCCTTAATGAGCCACAAATTTACTTCTCTGTTACAGCTGAACAGTCAGGGAAGAGTCAAATTGGCGACCAAAGCAGGACACTCAAATGCGTGCCAACAGCCTGTGATCTACTGAATTCGAGGGCGAAAGCTCTCGAATGGACTTAGTAAATGATCACCAAGTCGGCTCGACGATCTCTCTGAAGCATATTTCCATCAGAGGACTGCGTCGATGCGCGGTCACCAAGGGTGACGATCTCTACGCGATTCGGGTCAATGCCTAGACTGAGAAGATATTCACGAGCATTTGCTGCCCGCCGTTCGCCCAGCGCCATGTTGTATTCGGTTGTTCCACGCCAGTCGCAATGTCCTTCAACGAGGAGCTTCGCGCCGGAGTTGTCCAAAAGATAGTCAGCCGCTTGTTGAATGAGAGGGCGGTCTTGGGGGCGAAGAGCTGATTGATCGAAATCAAAGTAGACCGACGGAAGAATCCCTTCGAGGCGGTTCGCGTCGTTAATGCCGTCGAAACCGGCTGCTCGCTCTTCGAGACCAGTTGATGGTGCGATCTCCAGATTTGTTGCGAGCGTTCCGAGGTTGTTGCTGCCGTAATTCCCACTGCCGTTCGCCGAAGATGGCGCTTGAGTCATGTTGGGTTGCGGTGGTGTCGGTGGTTGCCGACACGCAGTAGCAAGAATCATCAGTGCTAGAAAAGCAGCGAGTGTAGGAATGCGTTTCATATTAAAGTCTTCGGATCAGAAAAATTGGCTTCGTTGAGGTGCAACAAGGCAGTCAGTGCCTTAGTTTGTCACGAAGGAAGGACGTGTGGGTGATTCAATCAACCTAAATTCAATCGCAAATCGTGTGAGACTAGCTATATCGTGCCGATCGAGCTTCTTCATTAGATTTGTGCGGTGGTTTTCCGCCGTTTTTACACTAATAGTCAGTTTTGAAGCGATTTCCTTCGTTCTATGGCTCTCCGCGATGAGTTGTAGAATCTCGCGTTCCCGCGCTGTTAAACGCTGAACAGCTGAGTTAGCTGATCCTGCGGGATTCGTCATCGCTTCGCGCAGGATCTGAGCGACCTCTGGGCTAAAGTAACTTCCGCCACTAGAGACGATTTGGATGCCTTTTTGGAGCTCGTTAAGGGGAGCTGACTTGCCGATGAAGCCGTGTGCGCCTGCTTCGAGGAGCTCACGAAGGAGTGCACTGTCTTGGTAACCGGAAAAGATAAGGACGCGGGTCTTTGGGAGCTGGCGGGAGAATCGGCGGAGCACTTCGGCACCGTTAAGCCCAGGTAGCATGATATCGAGAATGACGAAGTCTGGCTTGTGCTCGATGCAGATGTCATGAGCGAGTTGGCCTTCGCCGACTTCAGCAATGACCTCGAATTCGGGATCGGCGCGGACGATTTGTGCAATCATCTCACGGACGGCGGTTTGATCCTCAATAATGGCGACTTTTTTCATGAACAGAAAGTGCGGAAATGGGAGACGAGCGGGCAGAGCAACCCAGTGGGGTAACTAGAATCCCCTATTAAGAACGGTGTTTGAGCCAAATGCACTCGAAATCTTTACAAATAGTCGGTGTTTTTTGACGAATCCCCCAAATATTGTGGGGTCTGCTACCTATTTGCTCGAGAGCGGTTCACCGCGCTGACGATCGCGAGCAGACTGCCTGACTCAACGTTCGCCTCTAGGCTCGCGCCCCAAAAGGTCTGCTCGTCGGACAAGCGCTCAATCAAAACGAAGCTGACGGCTTTGGCGGTCGAGCCTTTCGTGACTGCCTTTTGACTGTAGTCGAGGAGTTTGAAATCTTTCCAATCGGCGGCTTTGAGGGCGTCGATGAAGGCAGCGATCGGTCCAATCCCACTACCGCTGATTTCGTGCTTTTTGCCCTCCCAGTTTACGCTCGCTTTGACCTCGACGGGGCTCGTGCTTGAAGCGTGTTTGAGTTCGTAGTCGACCAGCTCCAACGGCCTTTTTAGGTCGAGGTAGGACTCTTGAAAAGCGCCTTTGATCTGTGTGCTATCGAGCTCCGAACCACGCTCATCCGCTAGGTTCGTTGCTAATTGTCCAAATTCGGGATGCATCAGCTTTGGCATTTCAATGCCGAACTCGCGTTCGAGAATGTAGGCCACGCCACCTTTTCCGCTTTGGCTGTTGATGCGAATGATTGCCTGGTAGCTCCGACCGATGTCGGCCGGATCGATCGGGAGATAGGGCACTGCCCAGCGATCATCCGGAGGCGTTGGTTGGCTTGAACCGCGGACATCGATGCCCTTCTTGATCGCATCTTGATGACTGCCACTGAAGGCCGTGAAGACGAGGTCTCCAGCATAGGGGTGGCGGTCATGCACCGTCATCCGGGTGCACTTTTCGTAGATGCTTCGGGTGTTGCCCAGATTGCTGAAATCCAGCTCAGGGTCGATCCCTTGAGTGTACAAGTTCAGTGCAACCGTCACGATATCGAGATTCCCGGTGCGCTCCCCATTGCCGAAGAGCGTTCCTTCGACGCGTTGCGCGCCCGCCATTAATCCGAGCTCACTCGCAGCCACGCCGGTTCCCCGGTCGTTGTGGGTGTGCAGGCTGATGATGATCGAGTCACGTTGCTTCACGTTGCGTGAAAACCACTCGATTTGGTCTGCATGCAGATTCGGCGTGAAGAGCTCTACGGTGGCGGGCAAATTCAGGATCAACGGTTTCGTCGGTGTGGGCTTGATCGCGTCCATCACCGCTTCGCAGACTTCCAGAGCATAGGGGAGCTCCGTGTCGGTAAAGCTCTCCGGGCTGTATTGAAACCGGATACGTTCGCTCTCAGGCTCCTCGTCGGCCAAGCGGCGAACGAGTTTGGCACCTTCTACCGCGATCGTTTTGATCTCTTCCTTTGTTTTTCCGAAGGTGACGCGGCGCTGTAGCGGGTTCGTGCTATTGTAGAAATGCACGATCGCAGCGGGTGCCCCACGGATGGCCTCAAAGGTGCGGCGGATGAGGTGTTCTCGGCATTGCACCAGAACCTGGACGCTCACGCCTTCCGGAATGCGGTCCTCTTCGATGAGGCGACGGGCGAAGTTGAACTCGGTATCAGATGCGCTTGGAAACCCGATTTCGATTTCTTTAAAACCCGTTTTTACGAGCAAATCGAAGAGCTCGAGCTTCTCCTCTACGGTCATCGGAATCGGCAACGCTTGGTTGCCGTCGCGCAGGTCAACACTGCTCCAAATTGGGCAGCTTGAAATTGGCTTATCGGGCCACTGGCGATCGGGCAATTCGATCGTAGGATAGGGACGATACTTTGAAATGGGATGCTTTTGCATTGTGAACGAAAGGGGTTATCGGGCTAAGTTTCTCTTATCGAAAAAAGAATGAATCAGGACCGGTGGGCATGACTTGCCACAGTTTCTCGGTCCGATCTTGTAGAACGGATTGTGTTCTAAGCCCGAAGTCGATCACCCGCACCTCCGCGCCACAGGTTCCAGTGACGGGCTTGAATGTGTTTGATGGTGTGCGATTGCATAGATTGGAAGGCTCGCGAGGGCACTTCTGATGTCAAGATTCAACCTGCAGCGCAGTCGATCCTAATATGTGTTAAACGGGTTTGCCGTCGCGCCAAAACTGATTGAGGATGCTTTCAACAATGAAGGGGAAGACGATCATTCTCGGGGTCACCGGTTCAATTGCGGCCTACAAAGCTGCCGATATCACAAGCGAACTTGTGAAGGCAGGCGCTACCGTTCAAGTAGTGATGACCGCTTCGGCTGCTCGCTTCATCACGCCGCTTGCTCTGCAGACGATGAGTCGACAGCCGGTTGGTGTTGACCTCTGGGAGGAAGAGAATGGCTGGCAGCCAGGCCACATCGAGATGGCGGACAAGGCTGACCTCCTCCTCGTCGCACCCGCGACCGCCGCGACGATCAGTCGTTTTGCTACCGGGCTCGCAGAGGACTTGCTCACCTGCATTTATCTGGCAACCCGTGCACCAACGCTCATTGCTCCGGCGATGAATGGTAAGATGTATGAACATCCTGCTACGCAGGCGAATTTGGAAACACTCAAGGCGCGTGGGCACACCTTTATTGCTCCAGCGGAAGGCATGCTCGCCTGTGGTTATGAGGGCAACGGAAAGCTGGCGCCTGTCAGTGAGATTGTTTCTGCCGTCGCTGCAGTATTCGAAAAGTAAGCACAGTTCCATTTATCTGGAGCTCCGATGAATTACTTTGATTACAACTCTACCTGCCCGTTGCTGCCAGCCGCACACGAAGCATGGGCGGCCGCTGCTGGAAAGTATTGGGCGAACCCTTCGAGTGCATCTCAACCTGCGTCAGCTGCGCGCGTCTTCTTGTCGGAATGTCGTGAGGCGTGGGCGGTGCACTTTGCATGTCGCCCAGAGAATATCGTTTTCACCGCTGGCACGACCGAAGCAAGCAACGCTGTGCTTTCATGGACGGAGCGAAACGCGAACCGAGATGCGCGCCTCCTTTTGTCCCCCTTTGAACACCCTGCGGTGCTAGAGCCCGCGCAGGCGTTATTTCCTAATCGCCTCGACTTTATGCCGCTGGATGCGAGGGGAGTGATCGATCTTCAAGCGGTAGAGGAGCAATTAAGAGCAAAGCCCTACGCCCTCGTCGGTCTCATGGCGGCGAACAATGAATCCGGTTTACTTCAACCGCTCAGCGAATTGGCGCTGCTTTGCCAGACGCTCGGGATCCTCATCCTTTGTGATGCCGCCCAATGGATTGGAAAGCTTCCGTCATCAGAACTGCCTGCGGTCGACTATCTGACCGTGAGTGGGCATAAGTTTGGTGGACCCCGAGGAACGGGTGTCCTCGTTCTGAGCGACGCAGCGGCCGGCTTTCGTGGGCGTATTGGCGGTGGTCAGGAACACGGTCATCACGCTGGAACAGAAAACCTCGAGGGTATCGCCGCGATCACCGCGGCCATCGCTGCTCAACCGGCTGCTGGTTGGCCGAGGGAAAACCTCGATGCGTTTTTGAAGACCCTCAGTGGCTCAGCTTTCCGCATCATCGGTGAGGATCTGCCACGCCTACCGAACACCCTTTCACTTCTTATCCCCCGGCATAAGGCAACCCGCTGGCTCCCGCGTCTCGAGAAGCATGGCTTTATTGTTTCGTCCGGTGCTGCGTGTGCGACGACGAAGGTTGGCCCGAGTCATGTCATGAAGGCGCTCGGTCTGACCGACGATGAGTCATCGCGTGTGATTCGGATCAGCAGTGGTCCTGAAACCGATGAGGCAGCCTGGCTCGGGCTGCGTGGTGCGCTCGATGCCGTCCTCGCCGAACTCGACCTCGACGACGATTCAGGCGACCTCGTCACCGTCATTGATCCGGATGCACTGTAGATTTCTTCTCCTCAAGGGTTGCCACCCGCGCCTCCTTCCGAACCTCTAGTTGAGTGCGCATTCGCGAGGTCCATCTCCAAGACTTTAGAAACATCCCCTTAGCTCATGTAGAGCTCGGGACATCGGACGCTTTCTTCCTTGGGAAGAATGCCCAAGGTAAAACCTCTTTCCTCGAGGCCTGCGGTTTGCTGACGGCCCTGCGTAGTTTTCGCACCAGTGACCTTCGCCATCTAATTCGCGATGAGGGATCCGGTGAGGCTCGCCTCCGCTTTGTTCTCGATCATGAGAGCCGTGGCGAATGCGAGATCGAGGTGGTGATAAAGAAAACCGGCCGCGAGCTCTATGTCGATGGCGAGCGCGTTCGGCGGCAACAGGACTTTGTTGGCCAGTATCCGGTCGTGCCGATTTGCTCCGATGATATCGAGTTGCTGCGTGGCGCACCGGGCGCACGTCGTCGTTTTCTCGATCTCCTCCTTGCGGGCACCGGTGATGGCTACTTCGAGGCCTTGCGCGCTTACACCCGCGTCCTCAAAGACCGCAACGCGCTCCTCAAGAAAGGCCGTGGAGGTCTTGAGCTGGCTGCCTTTGATCTACCCCTGGCGCAGGCCGGAGCGATCCTTGTCGCGACCCGTATCGACGCCGTGGATACACTCAACCGAGACCTACAGGATCTTTATCAAGCCTACTCGCCGGCCGATGAGACCGTCGAGGTGCGTTATCAAGCGAGCATTGAGTCGACCGATAAGGTTGAGTATCGAGAAGCGCTCTCAAAGGGTCTCAAGCGCGATATGGCACTAGGCTCAACCCTTAGTGGTCCACACCGCGACGACCTCCAATTCTTTATGGGTGGGCGCAAGGCACGAGACTACGGGTCCGAAGGACAGCAACGTGGCTACGTTCTCGCCCTCAAACTTGCGGCGGTCTTACGCTTTCGCCGTATCTTGGGTGCAACCCCCGTTGTCCTGGCCGACGATGTCCTGCTCGAGCTTGATGAGGAACGGCGTCGTCTTTTTTGGAATACACTCGATGAAGACATTCAAGTCATCGCCTCAGGGACGCAAAAGCCGCTCGGCGGACGCAAGGGCGAGTGGCAGTTTTGGGACGTGAAAGCTGGCCTATTTAATTCCGGAAAGAACGGAGACGGAGCATGAGTGGTCTGACCTTGGAGGTTTGGGCACTGGCTGCCTTCGCTTGCTTTCTGACCGGACTCTCAAAGGGTGGATTGCCGGGCGTCGGAAGCCTCACGGTGCTTATCTTTGCCTCCATTTTTGAGCCCAAGGCATCCGTCGGATTGCTCCTGCCTATCCTTATCAGTGCTGACATCGTCGCCGTGGTCATCTATCGGCGGACGGTTGATTGGCGGAGCCTCTGGCGATTGTGGCCATGGATGGCGGTCGGCGTTGTCTTTGGGACCCTCTTATTCGGAGCGATTTCGAGTGATGGGATTCGCCGGATGATCGGGTTTGTTGTTCTCGGAATGACCCTGCTGCAAATCCTCCGAAAATATTTGCATAAACGTTCGCCAAAGTTAGCCGAGAAACTCTCACCCAATAATCGAGTCTACGCCGGCAGTCTCGGGCTCATTGGAGGCATCGCTACGATGCTCGCAAATGCAGCCGGCCCAGTCGGTCAACTCTTCTTCCTTTCGGCCGGACTACCCAAAACGGTTTTTGTCGGCACCTCAGCTTGGGTCTTCTTTCTCATCAACGTCTTTAAACTGCCGTTCCAAAGCTGCCTCGGGATCCTACACCTTTCCTCGCTCAGCGTCAGTTTTCGCCTCATGCCTTTTGCAATTCTTGGGGCCTTTGTCGCTCCCTTCATCGTGCGACGGATCAATGATCAATGGTTTGTTCGGGTCGTCTGGTTCTTCGTGATTGTCGCTGGCGTTAAGCTACTGTTTTTTTAGAGTCCGAATATGGCCCCAAAATCATCCCGTGCGTTGTGGACTGCTAAGCTTGCTGGAGGCAATGAATTGCCAACGGGCAAAGCGAAGGCCGCGCCTTCCGTCGCTTCGGGCGCTCGCTTTCGTGGACGGCTCCTTGGGATCGATCCTAGTTTGCGTGGGATGGGACTAGCCGTGATCGATGTGCTCGGAGCCGATAAATTTCGCCTCATTGAAAGTCAGACCCTCAAACTCAAAAAAAGCCTTACAATGGGGGAGTGCCTCGGAGAGATCTCTCGCACTGTCATGGATACGATTGCACGCTACGAGCTCACCCACGCTGCGATCGAAGAAACGATTTATGTGCAGAACTTCCGCACCGCCCAAATCATGGGTGTTGCCCGCGGCGCAGCGATCGGTGTCGCCTCGATGCAAGGCCTCAAGATCCACGAATACTCACCGCTGCGTATTAAGAAATCAGTGACAGGCTTTGGTCGCGCGAGTAAGGAGCAAATGAGTAAGCAAACCCAAGCTCTCCTTGCACTTAAAGAACCGCTCCCATTTGATGAAGCCGACGCCGTTGCGGTCGCGATGTGCCACGCCCTGACCTGGCGGGATGCTTAGTCCTGTAAGGATTAGAACCACAGGAAGGCACAAATGGCTGGGTGCTCTGGTCTATCAGCATGGGTTACAGGATAGGTGGGATGTGTTAAATCCAGTTGATCAGATCAGTGTTTATCTGTGTTGATCCGTGGTTAAGCTTTGCTGTGGTTGCTCTGTGTCTCTGTGCCTCTGTGAGAACTACTAGAGAAACTGGGTTTGAAATGATGTTTCATTAACCGCAGATGGCGCAGATTTTCGCAGATGCATTGGCTCTGTAAGGGCTGGAACAACAGAAGCTAAGGCTCTGTCGGATCAACCACGGATGGACACGGATCTTCACGGATAGCTTTGGATCTGTAAGGGTTGTCCACGAATACTTGTTGATCAGATCTGTGTTTATCCGTGGTTATACTTTGCAGTGGTTGTCTTTTCTCTGTGTCTTCTGTGAAATAAATTTTTTGTGCTTTTTGTGGTGAGAAGTCTTTATGGCATCGAATGGATTTAGATCCGTGGTTAAGAACTCATCTTCTATCGGTGTAGTTGTTTTTCTAGTTCTTGATTGATGTCTGCTAGCCATTTTCTCGGCTCGGCGTAAATGAACTGCTCGGATCAAGCCTAGCCATATTCGACTGGCCCGAAAGAATGAATAAGTGCTTCTCCATTTCTTCGGCGTTGGCGGACAAGAGGAAGAGCAGCGGAGCAAGGGTTACGATAAAGAGGTGTTTCGTTGGCCCAAGTTTTAGGTCAGGTGCTTGGCTGATCCGCGTTATCTGAATCACCTTGTTCGGCCTTTTTACCTTCAGCCTTCTTCACCCGTATTTTATTACCGAGGATGGTCTTGTTGTTTAAATTTCTGATCGCGGCTTTTGCTTCACCTACTTTTGGCATCTCAACAAAACCAAAGCTTTTAGAGGCACCACTCACCTTATCCATGACTAAATTGCATGATTGAACAGTGCCGAATTCTCGAAACAAAACATTCAGTTCTTTTTCTGTAGTTTGCCGATTCAGATTACGTACTAATAATTTCATAAATATTTCGATTCAAATTTGGATGTTAGGCTTATTGGGTGATACTAAAGCTGTAGGAATAGAATTCTGTATCTTTCACGAACCCAATCTTTTCATAAAGGCCCTGTGCAACCATATTGGTTTTCGCGGTGCAGAGATCAACCCGAACTGCTCCCGTTTCTTTAGCGAGTTCAAAGCTACGTTCGATCAATTGCTGGCCAATCCCTTGGCTTCTAGCGGTCGGGGAAACGAATAAGTCATTCAAAACGACAACTTTCCCCAAGGAGACGGATGAAAATGAGCGATAATTCAAAGCAAACCCAATCGCACTCCCTTCACCGTCATACGCCAGAAATACAATCGCTTCATCCTTCTCAATCCTTTCGCGAAGATATTCCCCATATTTTCCAGGAGCAGACGCCTTCCCATAGAAGACCATGTATTGGTCAAAGAGAGGGATGAGTTGATTGAGCTCTTCGAGTTTCAGTTGTTTGATCATGCGTTATTAAGGCGAACGTCGAGGACAGGAGCGAGCGTAGCGAATTGCCTGCTGCGTCTGGTTCGAATGTTTTACTTCAACGGTTTAACTTCAAACGCTGCGGATACATCCCAACATAGCTTTCCAATTTAAGATCCAACAATGTCCTGTCTTTCTTCTCAAATAATGGAGTCAGGAAATTACACAGGAGGAATATGGAGACCACCAATATCAGTAAAACTGGCAAAAACTGAACAAGATCAAAAACAAACTCTTCTCCCGGTTGCCTTGAATAATCTCGAAGGGGAAGGATCGGAACCGCAAAGAAAACCATCAGCGGAAGATTTCTCACTATTCTTTCCTTCAGGCTGAGTTCAGTCCCATCGTCCTTCAAGACCTTCAGGTTCAATAGCAATTTCCCAGGGCTCCAATAGAAATAGGTGCAGAGAAAAACACCCAAGACCTGCAATATCGAATATACGGTGAGATCATCAATTCCTCCCCATTGCAGCGGATACATCAAAACACTTAGGGCGATAAGATTCACGAATGCCGTAACACCCCTTCGGCCTAAATGAGCATGGACATATTCGTTCATCTTTTTATCGAACGTCGAGAATGATGACGGAGCTGGCTAGGAGCTGGCACGTTGATCACTCCGACTTGTTCGGCTCTACATCCACTGATTCTTCGGTAGGAGAAAACGGCTCTCCCTCCACGGGTTCTTCCGAAAGAGAAAGCGGCGCTACTACATCCACAGGTTCTTCCGTAGGAGAGGGCAGTTCTACGTCCGCTGACTCTTCTGAAGGAGAAGGCGGTTCTACTACGTTCACTGATTCTTCCGTAGGGGAAGGCGGGGCGATAAGTGTGTAATCTTCTGTAGAATCTAGGGGAATAAGAGTTACAACGAGCGGATTAGGCTTGTGTGAATAATTTGCGCCAGTGCTGTAATCCACGATATCATTGACGACAGGAAGGAACAAGAAGTTTGCAGCAGTACCAATACCAAGGGAAGCGCCATCGATACTTGAGATCACGGCAGTCTCAACTGGCTTTTAGCCAGATTTGTCTATGGTGACAAAAATGGTATCTTTACGCTTAATCACGATTCCACAAGGGGTGACCCCTGACTGCCCGGTTGAAAGTCTTACCTCTGCTCCCGATGGAGAACTTTGGATAATGAGCTTCTCGGATCCTCCTCGAACGACCGTTGCGCATCCTACGATAAAAGATAAAGCGATAATCAGTATACTATGAATGATTAGTTTTGTTTTCATAAGTTAGTTTTAGTATATCAGTCTTTTTAGTTTTTGCCCAACCTTAGTATTAGCTCCGCTGGCTGGTTCGGCCTTTGTTAATACTTTTCAGAGATCTTGTAGTGAACACTGAGTTTTTCCTCTGATGCTGCGCTACAAAGTAGGGTGTTATCGACGACCAAAAAATACAATCCCTGTGGCATCATTATATCTCTTTTGTCAGCGGTCAGAACGCTTTCCCATTTCCTTCTCATCCAATAAATAGGCATCATACTTCACCTCTGCTGATCCGGTTAACTCAACCCTGATAGGAGAAGCCGATTCGCTTTCCACCTCCAAGTAATTGAACTCATTTGGTCCGAGCTCAAAGTCACCTTCAGTGAATGCATGGTATGTGGGGATTTTCATTAATCCCCAGATCACGAGAAGCGCAATAGAAGCAAATGTGCCTAATGATTTTCTATTTATCATAATTATTTCGGTCGAACAGTGTTATAAAGAACTCTGAGTTGGGCACAGCATCGGTTAGCGGGTAAAGACGTTTTCTAGATGAGGCGAAGGCCGGCGAGATGGCAAGGACGGAAGAGATAGGAATGATGAATGATGAATGATGAGTGTTGAATGAGGGAAGGATGTGAGGTGCTGGTCAGGCTCATAACAGGACGAATGAACGCATTCGGCAGGCTGCTCATGCCGGGACAGATGCTTGGGCACTGTAAGGACAAGAACCACACAAGCTAAGGCTCTGTAGGGTTTAACCACGGATGAACACGGATACTTGTGGCTTGGTCGCTCTGCGTTCTCTGTGTCTCTTGTGAAATCAATTTTTTGTGCCTTTTGTGGTGAAAAGTTTTTTTAAACGAGGATGGCTTTTGCTCTGGTTTGTTTACGTGGATGAACAGGATAGGTAGGATGTGTTAGATCCAGTTGATCAGATCAGTGTTTATCTGTGTTCATCCGTGGTTCTGCTTTGCAGTGGTTGTCAGTGCCTCAGTGCCTCTGTGAGAGAAGCTCTTGTTTAGTTTTCACCACGGAGACACGGATGGGTTTGGGGGTCTTTAATAAGTTCTCTGCGTTCTCTGTGTCTTCTGTGGAAATGAAGATCTTGTGCTTCTTGTGGTGAGAATTCTGTTTAACGCTGATTGGCACTGAAGGGACTAAAAGCTGGGTTGTCATGAGCGGCGGACTTGCTGTTATTCAATGGAGAGATGGCGGATCAAGCTTCGACAAACACCCTGACTGGACTGCTCACAGCGGCATTGCTGCTGCGTGAGGGGATTAGGGATGTTGTGATCTCGCCTGGCTCGCGTTCTACACCGCTGGCGGTGGCGTGCATGCGAGAGAAGGACTTGAAGTGCGCGGTGATCTTGGATGAGCGCTCAGCGGGCTTTTTTGCTTTGGGTTTGGCGCGGAGTCATTCGCGGCCGGTAGCTCTCATCTGCACTTCGGGCAGTGCGGTGGCGAACTATCTGCCTGCGGTGGTCGAGGCCTCCGAGAGTCGAGTCCCGCTTATTCTCCTTACGGCGGATCGCCCGCCAGAGTTGCGGAATTGTCAGGCGGGCCAATCGATCAATCAGGAGAAGATTTTTGGAGGTTTCGCTTGCTGGACAGCCGAGGCGCCGGTGCCCGATGGCGATGAGGAAACTTTTCATAGTTGGTCTGAACTGCTTCTTGAAGCGTTTTCGACCGCAAAGACGCAGGGCAAACCGGTGCATTTAAATTGTCCCTTCCGTGAGCCGCTCGGTGGAGAAAGGATTGAGGGATTGAAGGATCCATTGTTGCGAATCCTTGAGCGCAGCTCTCGACCGAAGCCATTGCAGACAGTTGAGCTTACTCTACCGGACCTGCCTGCCTACGGGTGGATCATTGCTGGCCCAGCGCAGCCAGAGAATCCGCTGGCGTATGTCGAAGCGGTTGATCGCTTGAGCGTGGCGACGGGTTGGCCAGTTCTTACCGATGCGTTGAACCCGTGTCGTCACTTTTCTGATAGACAGAGTTCTGCGCCGATTGCACACTACGACCAACTTTTGAGGGATAGCGCTCTAGCCGAACAGGTGAAGCCCTCGGCGATCATTCAGCTTGGACCATTGCAGACGGGTAAAGTGTTGCGGAAGTGTCTTTCTGTGTGGGCCCTGCCAACATGGATTGTGGGCGAGGGTGCCTCGGGGTGGAATGCATCGAAGGCTCCTGCATCGTATCTTGAGGGTTCGGTCGAGGCGTTAACGATGCCTAACACGTCGCGCCCATTGTCTGAAAAGGCATCGAACCTGATCGAGCACGAGGCAGCTTTAGCGAAGCAAAACGACGTATCTCTCGATGAGAACCCTGAGCGCGAAGCAGCGATCGCGAGGACAGTGCTGTTTGCCACCCCGAAGGGGACGCCGATCTATGTTGCGAGTAGCATGCCGGTGCGCGACGCAGAGTGGTTTTGGCCGGCGAATTCGGATCAGCGGCGCATCTTTTTCAACCGTGGCGCTAATGGGATCGATGGAACGCTGTCGACTGCGCTTGGAGTGGCGGAGGGAATGGACCGCCCGGCGGTGCTCTACACGGGTGATCTTGCTTTGCTTCATGACACGAACGGGTTCCTCGCCGCGAAGTCTGCCTTTGGAGGCAGTTTGACGATTGTGTGTGTGAACAATCAGGGCGGAGGGATTTTTCATCATCTACCAATCGCAAAGGAAGAAGACATTTTTGAGCGACTGTTTGCCACTCCTCAGGAGGTTGATTTTCAGACCCTTGCGTCGGCTTATGGAATTCCCCATCGGCTAGCAAAAGACACTGCTGAGCTGGGCCTGATCCTCGCTGATCTGCCGGCTAAAGGAGTTCAATTGATTGAAATCAAGACAGACCGGGTGAAAGACGCCGCCTTCCGGAAAGCACTTTTTGCTTAGAGGCTTCTAAAGTAGCCTTGCCAGTTTAATACACCCTACGTACGCCTAAAACCCATAATGGACCTCAATGAGATTCGAAATAAGATTGATGCGATCGACCGCGAGATAGTGGACCGGCTCAACGAGCGCGTGCGCCTCGCGGGCCAGATCGGGCACATCAAGCTGAAGGAAGGCAAAGAAGTCTACGTTCCTAGCCGCGAAGAACAGGTCTTTGGAAAGCTGACTGCCCACAGCGATGGCCCGCTGAAAGATGCCGCTTTGCGGGCGATCTGGCGTGAAATTATCTCAGCCGCGATTTCCTTAGAGAAGCCGATTAGCATCGCTTACCTCGGACCTGAAGCGACTTACACGCATCAGGCCGCAATGAAGAATTTCGGTACGAGCCTCGACTATCTGGGACTCGCAACCGTGCCCGACGTTTTCAGTGCGGTGGCCCGCAAGGAGACGGACTACGGTGTCGTGCCGGTTGAAAACTCTACGCAGGGCACGGTCATCAGCACACTCGATATGCTTATCGAGACGGAGTTGACGATCGTCGCCCAGATTTATTTGGAAATCAGCCATGGACTGATCTCGATGAGTCCGCTCAACGAGGTGACAGCCGTCTACTCAAAGGACAACGCTCTCGGACAGTGCCGCCAATGGCTCTCGCGACGTCTTCCAGGGGTCGACTTGATCGAGACTACAAGTACCGCAGCGGCCGTTAAAATCGCTAAAGAAACTCCCGGGGCGGCGGCGATTGCAAGTCGCTCGGCAGCCAATCTTTACGACGTGCCAGTGATCGAAGAGGGGATTCAGGATAAGCAGAACAACGTCACTCGCTTCTTTGTCATTGGGCGTGAAGCAACGCCGGGTCTCGGCAAGGGTAGGGACAAGTCTACCTTTGTCTTCACTCTTCCAGACAACCATCCGGGTGCACTGATGAAGGCGCTGGAGCCGTTCAATGAACGGGGTATCAACATCACCAAGATCGAGTCACGCCCGAGCCGCCAGAAAATGTGGGACTACTACTTCTACATCGATATCGCAGGGCACCGAGATGACGAAGATATCACGGCAGCGATTGGCGAGTTGGAACAACTGAGTCCGCTCGTGAGATGCCTCGGCAGTTACCCGGATACGGGGCTTTAAAGCCGCTCCCTAGCGGAGCATAAACATCCATGCACCGCTCGAAGCTGGGGTGCCGTCTGAGACGTAGGCAAACGTATCGGTATTGAAGATGTAGATCCACGGGTAGAAACTTACGTTGATGAAGCCAAGGAAACTGGATCCGGAATCTAGCCAGTTGTTCTCGTCGACGCAGTCCTCTGCAAAAATGCCTTAGCCTGGAGTGGGGCAACCGAGATCAATGGCGCGAAGGTTGTTTAATGTCGCATCGACGACATAAAGCGTGTCCCCGGCTGCATTCGCTCCGGCACTGTTTGGCCCACCAAAAGTGGACTCTAGAGCAGGTCCATTTTTCAATCCTCTAGTGCCGACGCCTGCTAACAGTTCGATGTTTCCGGCGAGGTCGACGCGATAGATCTTATCTTCATTTGGGGTCGGGACATAAATGTAGCCTTTTGAATAGGTGATCTGATTGATGTTCGCTGAATCCGGGATCGTGGCAAAGAGCACAGGTGTCGTCGTCCCCGCTGAAATTTTGTAGAGATTACCAGAAACCCAATTGCTAACGTAGACGTTGTCCGCATCGTCAATCGCGATCCCTATGATATCCCGCAGTGGTGCGCCCGAAGCGAAGGGGGACTGGACGCCTTCAGGTGTGAAGCGAATAATACTGGCCCCTGTTCCGCTGAAATTGGCTCCAAAGAGGGTGACGTAGATGTTGCCTTGGCTGTCGATCGCAACTCCCGCAGGTCCGTTCAATTGCGTCGCGAAATCAGTCTTAACACCTGCTGGCGTAATCATTGTTAAGGCGTTTCCACGGTAGTCGTTTACGAAGAGATTGTCTTGGCTATCAATCGCGATACCGACGGCTGACTGGTAGCCGGATGCGAATTCGGTGAGCGCCCCATCGGAGGCAATTTTCCAAACGGTAGGATCTCCAAATCCACTTGGGATAAAAATATTTCCGGTGGAATCCACTGCTAGTCCATCGCCAACCATCGAGAGTCCCGATTTGATCGTTGAAACTGTGTTTTGGGCAGAAAGGGCCTGGAAAGATAGACTGAGGGTAGTGAGTAGGAGTAGTTGTTTTAGCATGAAGTAGTTTGGGTTTTACTAAGCATACTCCGTTGCTGCTCGAGCTACTGCACTTTTTTGTTAGTTTATCTGAAATCTATAACTGAGCCGCGTCTGTCGCCACTTCTTAGCTAGGGCTGCTGTACTCCTGGTATTGCTTAATGATGTTCTTCAGGATTTCGGTCGTGAAGGGCTTTGTCATGAAGCAGTCCATCCCTGCATCGATAGCAGCTTGTTTGCTCTCGTCACTCGCCGCAGCAGTGAGCGCGCTGATAAAGACTGCACGGTGCAGTTCGCCGCCGCCACCGTTGCGGATCATTTGGCAGGCTTCGATGCCATTCATCACCGGCATATTGATGTCGAGGAGGATCAAGTCGTAAGAATCTTCGTTGAGGTGCGCGATGAGCTCTGCGCCATTTTCAACGAAGGTGCAGTTCTGGTTCAACTTCTCAAGAAGGACACGAAGGATCGCGCGGTTGGCCGCATTGTCTTCTGCACAGATGATTTTCGGCATCGGTCCTTCTAGGGTGAAGTCGAGTTTGCCTGTTGAAGGTGGGGCGATCGCATCCTCCTTCATTGAGACCTCTAGCTCGACGCTGAAACAGCTCCCTTTTCCTTCGGCACTTTTGCAGGAGATAGTGCCACCGATGAGCTCGACGAGTCGTTTGCAAATTGAGAGCCCTAGACCATGATCCCAATCTCAACCGACGCGTCTAATTGTCCGTGAAATACCGTGATGACCCCCACCGCTATCGCCTGGGGCAAGAGCGCAGCGATAAGCATTCGCCTGACTAGGGTCAGGCGCAGGGAGGTAGAGCTATTTGTTTCTGTTCGGCTCAAGATCGTGTATTTAGGCTGGGTGAGAGAGAAAAAGGACAGACCATCTAAGAGCGATTTCGATAAGATGGCGGCCTTCTTGCAATCCTTAACTGACGCCTGAGGGCCACTTTAGAATAATTTTAAACGGTTACTGATTTGAATTTTTAAATTAATAAATCATCAAATCTTGATATGATGATGTTTGTGTTTGCGTGCGGCTTAAAGACGCGTAGTTTGCGGCACAATGAAAGGTAGCTTCAAATTTTCCTCAGAGTCGGTTGGCGAGGGCCACCCGGACAAAGTTGCAGATTCCATCTCGGATTCTATCCTGGATGCTTGCTTAGAGCAGGATCCCAAAAGCCGTGTCGCTTGCGAAACGCTTGTGAAGTCGAACGTCGTCACCGTTGCCGGAGAGATCACGACGTCTGCTAAGTTTGATTTCAATGAAGTCATCCGTAAGGCGATCTGGGATATTGGCTACCGTGATGAGCGCGATGACGGCGTCTTCCATGCCGACAGCGTCTTCATCAACAACTACCTTACGAAGCAGTCGCCAGATATCGCCCAAGGGGTGGATGCAGCAGCGGCTGATGGCAAGGAGACAGCTGAGCAGGGTGCTGGTGACCAAGGCATTATGTTTGGTTACGCTTGTAATGAGACGCCTGAGCTCATGCCTGCTGCGATCATGTTCGCTCACCGTCTTTTGCGCCGACTCGCTGAGCTTCGCAAATCTAGGGACGTCAACTGGCTCCGTCCGGATGTGAAGAGCCAAGTCGCGGTCAATTATACCGACGGTAAGATCGACCATATCGACAACGTTGTAATTTCTACTCAGCACACTGAAGACGTCAGCCACGCTGAAATCTACGACTACATCGTTGAGAACGTGGTGAAGAAGGTTCTGCCCGCGGAGCTCATCAGTGAAGAAACCAAGTTCCTCATCAACCCGACCGGCAAGTTCGTCATTGGCGGTCCTGAAGGCGATGCGGGCCTGACGGGGCGGAAGATTATCGTCGATACCTACGGTGGTTGGGGTCGTCACGGTGGCGGTGCTTTCAGTGGCAAGGATCCAAGTAAGGTAGACCGCTCTGCGGCTTACATGTGCCGCTGGGTTGCGAAGAATATTGTCGCTGCAGGTCTCGCGGAAATCTGCGAACTACAAGTCGCTTACGCGATTGGTTACCCGCACCCAACCTCGATTCACCTCGAAACATTTGGGACAAACAAACATGATGACACCGCGATCATTGAAGCGGTGAAAAAGGTCTTTGATTTTAGCCCTGCCGCGATCGTGGACCAACTCGATCTTCTCCGTCCGATTTACCGTGGAAGCACGAACTACGGCCACTTCGGAAAAGAAGGCATGCCTTGGGAAGAAACGAACAAGGTCGACGCCCTTATAGCAGCCATTGGCTAAAGCCACTTCGAAGATCACCTACACATACACACACCAAAATACTTTCTAGAATGAGCACAGATACCGTCGTAAAAACTGACTTTAAAATCGCTGACATCACGTTGGCTGATTTTGGTCGTAAAGAGATTGAAATTGCACAGCACGAAATGCCCGGCCTCATGGCCACGCGCGATAAATACCGCGCCGAGCTGCCGTTGAAGGGCGTTCGCATCATGGGTTCGCTACACATGACGATCCAAACAGCGGTTCTTATTGAGACGCTGAAGGAGCTCGGTGCCGACATTCGCTGGTGCTCTTGCAATATTTTCTCAACGCAGGATCACGCTGCCGCGTATGTCGCGAAAAACCTCGATGTGCCTGTCTTTGCTTGGAAGGGCGAAACACTTGAAGAATACTGGTGGTGCACTGAGCAAGCGCTCACATGGCCCGATGGTTCTGGTCCTCAGCTCATCGTCGACGACGGCGGTGATGCAACGCTTCTCATTCACAAGGGCTTTGAGCTCGAAAATGGTAGTGACTGGGTAAGCACGGACTCATCGAGCATGGAAGAAGCGGTGATCAAGAGTGTGCTCAAAAAGATCAACGCTTCGAAGCCAAACCATTGGCACGATGTTGTGAAAGAGTGGAAGGGTGTGTCGGAAGAAACCACTACAGGTGTGCACCGTCTCTATGAGATGCACAACGCCGGTAAGCTCCTCATTCCTGCGATCAATGTGAACGACTCGGTAACGAAGTCGAAATTTGACAACCTCTACGGCTGCCGCGAATCACTCCTCGATGGTATCAAGCGCGCTACTGATGTTATGGTAGCGGGTAAAGTTGGTGTCGTTTGTGGATACGGAGACGTTGGCAAAGGCTGTGCGGCGGCCCTCAAAGGGATGGGCGCCCAAGTCGTAGTGACTGAAGTTGATCCTATCTGTGCGCTGCAGGCTGCAATGGAAGGTTACCGCGTTCTGACCGTTGAAGACACCCTCGGTTGGGGTGACATCTACGTTACCACAACGGGGAACTACGGAATCATCTCAGCTGAGCAGATGTCGAAGATGAAGGATCAGGCGATCGTCTGTAACATCGGCCACTTCGATAACGAAATCGGCGTTGATGCCCTGAACGATATGCCTGGCGTCGACGTAGAGATGATCAAGCCAGACAACGAGGGTGCGGTCGACAAATACACCTTCCCCGCTGGCAACAGCATTTATCTTCTCGCGAAGGGTCGTCTCGTAAACCTCGGCTGTGCTACCGGCCACCCATCGTTCGTGATGTCGAACAGCTTTACGAATCAAGCACTGGCCCAGATTGAACTCTGGAAGCAGGTTGAAAAGTATACGCCGGGCGTCTACATTCTGCCGAAGCACATCGATGAAGAAGTCGCGCGCCTCCACCTCGATAAGATCGGCTGTAAGCTGACCGTTTTGAGTGACGAGCAAGCGTCCTACATCGGCGTCAAAAAGAACGGCCCCTACAAGGCCGAGCACTACCGCTACTAGAGCAGAACCTTTTGGTTTTTTAATGGCCCGCTTTCCCTGCAAAGGGGAGGCGGGTCTTTTTGTCTTCGCGCTTGACCGCAGAGGGGCGTGAAAACAGCGTTTCGAGCTTATGTCAGATTCGGCCCCAGAGCGTGTAATACCTTCCATGGAAGCCATCGTTACCTTGTGTAAACGTCGTGGTTTTGTCTATCAATCGAGTGAGATTTATGGCGGTTACGCCGGCTTCTTCGATTATGGACCACTGGGTTCGGAGATTAAGAAGAACATCAAAGACGCTTGGTGGAGTGCGATGGTTCAAGTGCGCGAGGACGTCGTAGGGATCGACTCAACGATCATCATGCACCCAGAAATCTGGCGTGCATCAGGCCACGTCGCAGGTTTCAGCGATCCGATGGTGGACTGTAAGGAGACGAATCTCCGCTACCGCGCTGACCAACTTTTTTATGCTCCAGTGAAGGTGACGTCGGAAGACGGGACGACGCAGGAGCTGGGCTTTGTCAGTGCGCTCGAAGACGTCAATATGCAGGCGGCCCTCAAAAAGCGTGCCTCGACGGCTCGTAAGGCGGCAGGGATCAAGGGTGCAAAGGTTGACGAAGTCTTGCTCAAGGAGGGACTCAAGGAGTTCACCGAGTCGACTGAAGAAGAGCGCGCCGTGTGTTGGGGACCCGATGCGAGCAAGGCAGGCACGCTGACTGAGCCGCGTCACTTCAATCTCATGTTTGAGACGAAGGTGGGCCCGCTCGCAAGTGATGATGCGGTTGCCTACCTCCGCCCAGAGACGGCTCAGGGGATTTTCCAGAATTACAAGAACGTCGTCGATACGACACGTGTGAAGGTGCCTTTCGGCATCGCGCAGATCGGTAAAGCCTTTCGAAACGAGATTACGCCGCGTAACTTCATCTTCCGCTCGCGCGAGTTTGAGCAGATGGAGATGGAGTTCTTTATCGATCCGGATGAAGAGAGCCGCCTGAAGTGGTTCCGTTACTGGCTCGACTGGTCGACGCAGTGGCTGGTCAGCATTGGTATCCCCGCTGACATGATCAGTGAGGACGTGCACCCGATGGAGAAACTCAGTCACTATTCAAAAGGAACGACGGACCTCATGTTCCGTTTTCCTTTCGGGGTGCAGGAGCTTTGGGGCATCGCCTGTCGCGGGAATTTCGACCTGACGCAGCATGAGAAGCACAGCGGCAAGTCGATGGAGTATTTTGATGAAGAGCGCAAAACGGCCGGCAAGGAGCCCTTCAAATATATCCCGAGTGTTGTAGAGCCCTCCCTCGGCGTTGATCGCACGTTCCTCGCGGTGATGACGTCCGCTTATCAGGAAGATGAGATTCCGAATGATAAAGGGGTGCCAGAGAAGCGCCTCGTTCTACGTTTCCACCCGCGCATAGCACCTTTCAAGGCAGCGGTGTTCCCGCTTTTGAAGAACAAGCCTGAGCTCGTTGAAAAAGCGCGTGGTCTGTTTTCTGTGCTGAGCAAGCGCTGGAATACCGGGTATGATGCCAGCGGGGCCATCGGTCGCCGCTACCGTCGTCAGGACGAAATCGGGACGCCTTACTGCATCACGGTGGATTTTGAGGCGATAGAAGGGGACGGCTCGGTTACGATTCGTGATCGCGATACAACAGAGCAGGTGCGTGTGCCGATCGACGAAGTCGAAGCCTGGCTGTCGGCCAAGCTCGGTTTCTAGTCAACGGAAGCTTTTCTATGCGCCTTCTTAAGTGGTTCATCATTGGCACCGTTGTTTTGGTCGCACTGCTGTATGCGGTGGGCCCCTTCCTGCCGAATAAGGCTCTGGTCGAGCGCTCTATTCTGATCGAAGCGCCAGTATCTGTCATCGAAGAGTGTGTGACGGATCTTGAGATTTGGGAGAAATGGGAGCCGTGGGGGCCAAAAGACGATAGTATGACGGTGCAGTACGGCGAAATTCGCCGTGGTTTAGGTGCGAGTCATACTTGGAGCGGTAAAATCGTTGGCCAGGGCGAGCGGACACTAACAGCGATTAATCCAGGCGTCCGCATCGATTTCACCCTTGTTTTCGATGGTGATACAGGTGTTCCTGCGTTCACTGCCTTCCATTTCGATGTCGTTAGCGCGGAGGAAACGCGTGTGACGTGGACGTTCGAGGGCGAGCTTGGGAGCAATCCGATCAGTCGTATCATAGGGCTCTTCCTCGACGACATTTTAGGCCGATTTTATGAGGACGGGCTAACGTCGTTGAAGAACGAAGCGATCGAGCGTGCGAATGAGCTTGTTCACCCACCAGCCCTCATCCCGCAATAACCGCGTCACCTTCTTGTAACCCAGGGTCGGATGTTCTTTCGAGACTCGCACGATCTGTGCCTCCAACAACTGCTTCCTCTCAGGAACCGGCTTCGGCCGGTAGCGCAGCGTCGATCGATTGAATCCCAGCCACCGGCAGGTCGCTCTCCCTGAACAACCCAGAACGGCCTTCACTTTGGCCGCCCCGACTCGCTGTCGCTCCGGGCTCAGATGTTTTTTTCCAAAACAATCTCCAGCGCCTTCGTCTTCAAGAGTTGGTCGGCCAGAAGCTTCTTCAACTCTGTGTTCTCCTTCTCCAGATTCCGTAACCGATGAACTTCCTTCAGGTTCATCGCCCCGTACTTCTTCTTCCATCGGTAGAAGGTCTGGGCGCTGATGTTGTGCGAGCGGCATATGTCTTCGGT
>TARA_B110000037_G_scaffold27254_1_pt1 | contig 48069 bp, 41 predicted proteins | sample TARA_B110000037 | Tara Oceans TARA_B110000037 (sample SAMEA4397196) | marine metagenome | biome: Polar Biome; feature: [MIX] marine epipelagic wind mixed layer (ENVO:01000061); material: water (ENVO:00002006), including particulate matter (ENVO:01000060) such as... | depth 10-100 m | reverse complement strand
TTAACATTAGCCGTGGCTAAATCATACTGGTAAGAAAGCGACGAATCAATAAAAATTATCACTAATTTCTATTTTAGAAATATTTAGCACACTAAAACTACCAGCAGCATAAATTTGATAGGATAAAGATTTGACTGAAGTAAAGTCTACTGAAGGTGGTTGGAAATCATCATTTAAATCGAAGAATCCAGTAATTCCTTTTTTTAGAATCATCTCTAGAAGTGATCAAAAAACCGTTAAAACGTTTTCATTTTCGCAGCAAATAATTTTGCCACTTCACACAGAATCGTAAGATCGTTATTCGTTTAGTAATTTTGAGTAGGATGCTCTGAATCGATAACCCCAATCACTTCATCATTTATTAGAATTGGAATTGAAATTTCAGATAATCGAAATCGATCATCAATAATGTAATTTCCGTCGAAGCTCGTGTCACCAATAACACGCCCCATTCCTGATAGAAAAACACGCCCTACAATTTCTTCTCCGGGCTCAATTCTAATAGGTTCAAAAATGTTTTTTTTGTTAACTTTTTTCTCGCCATAGGCTGCCATTTGAATCAGGCTTTCTTTATCCTTGTCATAAAGATAAAGCACAAAATCCTCATAATTAAGTAGTTTATTGACTTGATTAACAAGTTCCCAAATCAAATCATGAACAGACGCTTGTGCGTTAATATCAATAGCGAATTCCTGCAGCAATTCAGATTGCCGCCCTTCTGTTATTTCACTGTGCTTCTCTTTTTGCCAATTTTTTGGTAGTTCACCAGTCATGATAAGCGTTTAGTCGAATTCAATTTATTATTCAATACTATTATAAGCTAAAATACTTTAAGTTTGGAAACAAAGGCAGGGTTTTTAATCCATTTCATTCAATTTTTTAAGGAGGGATTCTTTAGCGTCAGTGCCCATATGCTGAAAATGTGCTGCAAATTCAAGTAAATCTTGATCTTGGTTTTTGCTGTAAAGTAACTCCCAAACCTCAAGTAATCCAATAGAATCATGAAGACGCTCAGAAAGTTGGACATGGTCGCCTTTTTGCACTGCTCCCGGTTGAATAACTCTAACGTAGACGCCAGGAAATGGAGCGGCAATAAAATCCTTCAATATTTTTTGAGTTTCAAAACGAATGCCCAGTTTAAAGCAGGGCTGTCGTGGTTGCGAAACTTGCACACGGCATTCCCCAATGTAAAGAATATCGCCAATTTGTAACTCGACTTCATTGAGTCCTTCAATTGTAATGTTTTCGCCAAACATTCCATTATTCCAGTCTAAATCAGGATATTTTTCTTTCCAAAAGGCATAATGATCTTTGGAATATAAATAACAAGCCTTGTCAACCCCGCCGTGATAGCGCCGATCATAAACCACATCTCCTTCCACATCCGTCTCTCCTAAAATTATTGACCGATCAACCGGATATTTATAAATACCTGTTTGCACTGCTTTGCCTTGCCAAGAGACAGTTTGCTTTTTACCAATATTTACAGAAACTACCTTCATTTTTCAATTATCAATGTTCGATTTTCAATTATCAATGTTCGATTATCAATTCACAATGTGCATTTATCAATTGTTAAATTATTATGCCTTCAATTTTTGGGTATTCATATTACACATTGCCTATTGCAAATTACTAGGACCTTTAGGGAGTTGAAAGTGAGACTGGAATTACCTTTCCGTTAATCCAACCATTTGAATTTAAGCTAAAATTTGCAATGAATTGTGCCATTTCTTCCGCGGATACTCGCGCCTCGTAACCAGGAAAAGCTTCTTCCAACATTTCGGTTTGCGCCGCACCTAATGCTAAGCAATTTACTTGTATGTTTTTATCGTTTAATTCTTCCGCCAAACATTCAGAGAATCCAGCAACGGCAGATTTGCTGGCGCTGTAAACGCTGAGTCCAGCAAATTTTGAACTGCCTTGAAAACCGCCCATTGAACCAATATTTACTATATGACCTCCTTGTTTTTCCATTAAAGGAACTGCGGCTTGGCAACTTTGTATTAAACCAAACACGTTCGTTGCAAACGAATCTTCAATATCCTTTTCTGTTAAGTCTAAAAACGGCTTGTTAACCATATAGCCCGCATTATTAATCAGCACATCCACTTGGTCAAAATAACTCGAAATTAGTATTGAAAGATAATCGCGTAAATTCGGCGCAGATAAGTCGACAGCACCAATCATTAAATTGTCGCTGGGACTCGTTTCTTGCATCTCTTGTAATTTCTCAATACTTCTCGCCAATACGAGCACACGGTGATCTTCACTAAGTTGTATGGCTAATGCTTTGCCAATTCCTCTGCTGCCACCAATAATTACAATGTTCTTCATACATGCAAAATTAGAGAATAATCAGAGATCAAACTCAATAGTCGAGGAGGAATTCACTTATAACCTCAAATGAAGCCTATTAAAAAACCGCCCTCTAGGTAAACTAAAGCACGGTTCTTAAAACTATTTATTCGAATTTACACGAATTCTATAAACCTAGTATTCATCAAATGAAACCACTACCTTTTCAGAGGTAGGGTGAGACTGACAAGTCAAAATAAATCCGTCGGCAACTTCGTCTTCTTCAAGCGCAAAGTTCAAATCCATACTTACTGTGCCTTCTATTACTTTAGCACGACATGTACAGCATACCCCACCTTTACATGAAAAAGGAACATCAGCGTCTTCATCTTGCGCAGCTTGTAAGATATTTTTTCCTTTCGCATTCAACGAGAATTGATATTCCTCGTCATCAATAATCACAGTTACCTCGCTTTGAACTGGTTCACCGCTTTCAACAGGGGCAGCAATCTCAGTTGGAACAGCTGCAGTAAACAATTCAAAATGAATTTTATCTTTACTTAAGCCTTTTTCCAAATAGAAGTCTTTTACACACATTATCATTTCCTCTGGTCCACAAGCGTATATGCCATCAATTGTAATATTCTCCTGGATTTTATCAAAAAATGCTTGACACTTAGCGGCATTAATTCGGCCATTCGTTAAATCATTTCCAGTGTCTTGTTGACTGTATATGTAATTTCTGTTAAAATTGATGTATTCATCATTCAGTGCATCCAATTGCGATTTAAAGATCACACTGTCACTATTTCTATTTCCGTAATAAAGTTGAACGTTACTTGAAGGTTCTTCTCTTAAAATGGATTTAATCATGGAAATAACAGGTGTAATTCCTGATCCCGCAGCATAAAAAATATAGTTTTTACTATTTTCAGCAGCAGTGTTAATTTTGAAATTACCCATGGGCGCCATAACATCCAATTGGTCACCTGCTTTTAAGGTCTTGTTTGCAAAACCAGAAAACACACCATTTTCAATTTCCTTCACGGCAACAGCTAGTTCATTTTCATAGGGCGCTGTGCATATTGAATAAGATCTACGAACATCTTCGCTATCTATAGTTGTTCTAAGCGTTAAATATTGCCCGGGTATAAAGTTGAAATTTGCTTTTTGATCCTCAGAAAGATCAAAAAAAATAGAAACAGTTTCTGCCGTTTCTCTGTTTACGTTTTTAACATTAAGCTTAAAAAATGTATTGCTCATAACTTAAAATTTTGAGAGGCGCTTTTGATAAAACTGTTTTAACTTCTGCGCGGCACAAAAGTAATAGTATAAAAATAAATAAAGTGTGATTATTGTTTGTTTTTGTGCTCTTAATTTTAACATGATGCTTTCTTTTATTTAAATCACTGTGAAAAAGGGGCAATTTTGGTGCTATTCTTTCACCGTTATTCAGTAGAGCTGAAAATTGCATTTACATCTTGTGTTTATGAACGGTTTTATGTTCTGAATTATGGCGTAAACTCCAACATTTTTGCGAATTAGCGCAAATTGTTAATTACATGTTGAAAACTACTTTCAAAACACCTCCGAAACCCCTTAGTTTCATCTTTGAAATTGTATCTTTGTTTGTTGTGATTTTACACATGCTAAACCTATAGTCATAGCGCAGGATTTGCGGCGATTACAGGACATAATTTTAAAATGATTTATGAGCGAAGAAGGAAAAAATAATGGCGGATATGACGCTGGTAGTATTCAGGCACTAGAAGGAATGGAACATGTGCGTAAGCGCCCGTCCATGTATATTGGTGATGTAAGCACAAGAGGGTTGCACCATTTAGTATACGAAGTCGTGGATAACTCGATTGATGAGGCAATGGCTGGACATTGTGATCGAATTGAGGTAACTATCCTTGAAGGTAATGGTGTTCGCGTTATAGATAATGGTCGTGGAATACCTGTTGGAATTCATGAAAAGAAAGGCGTTTCCGCACTTCAAGTTGTAATGACTGAAATTGGTGCTGGGGGTAAATTTGACAAAGATTCTTATAAAGTGTCGGGGGGATTGCACGGAGTAGGGGTTTCGGTTGTAAATGCACTTTCTAGACATTTACAGGCGGAAGTAAGAAGAGAAGGGAAGTTATTTGTTCAAGAATATGAACAAGGAAAAGCACTATACCCGGTTAAAGAAACAGGTAAGTCAACTGAAAATGGAACGACAGTAACGTATTTTCCAGATCCAGAAATTTTTGATGATTTAGAATATAATTATGATACGTTGGCTTCTCGAATGAGAGAACTATCTTATTTGAACCAAGGAATAACAGTTACGCTTAAAGATGAGCGTGTTACAGATGAAGAAGGTAAACATAAATATGAAGAATTTTTCTCTGAAAAAGGATTGAGTGAATTTGTTAAGTTCTTAGATGAGTCGAGGGAAGCATTGATAGAAGATGTTATCCATGTTTCGGGTGAGAAAAATGGTGTACCGGTTGAGGTGGCTATGATCTATAATACATCTTATGCTGAAAATTTACATTCTTATGTAAATAACATTAATACGCATGAAGGTGGAACGCACCTTTCTGGATTCAGAAGAGGTTTAACGGGTACTTTAAAGAAATATGCAGACGAGTCCGGCATGTTAGACAAATTAAAGTTTGACATTGCTGGAGATGATTTCAGAGAAGGATTGACTGCGATTATTTCTGTTAAAGTTGCGGAACCGCAATTTGAAGGGCAAACAAAAACCAAATTAGGAAACAGAGAGGTGAATGCTCCAGTTTCTCAGGCGGTTTCTGAAATGTTAACGGATTATTTAGAGGAGCACCCGAAAGATGCACGTCGAATAATCGAAAAAGTAATTCTTGCTGCTACAGCGCGTCACGCTGCGCGTAAAGCACGTGAAATGGTACAGCGTAAAAACGTTCTTACAGGTGGAGGTCTTCCAGGTAAATTGGCTGATTGTTCATCCAAAGATCCTGCTGAATCTGAAGTATACTTGGTTGAGGGAGATTCCGCAGGCGGAACAGCGAAGCAAGGGCGTGACAGACATTTCCAAGCGATTATGCCTTTAAGAGGTAAGATTTTGAATGTTGAAAAAGCAATGCAGCACAAAATCTTTGAAAATGAGGAAATCAAAAATATTTATACCGCACTTGGTGTACGCGTTGGAACTGAAGAAGATGAACGCGCATTGAATCTGGATAAATTAAGATACCATAAAGTAATCATCATGTGTGATGCCGACGTAGATGGTAGTCACATTGAGACGTTAATTCTAACGTTCTTCTTCCGGTACATGAAAGTGTTAATTGAAAAAGGATACATTTATATTGCAACTCCGCCGCTTTACCAAGTTAAAAAAGGTAAAAAATCGGCTTACGCTTGGAATGACGATCAACGTGATAGATTGGTCATGGAAATGAAAGGTTCAGGTTCTGATTCTAGTGTTGGAGTTCAACGCTATAAAGGTCTTGGAGAGATGAATGCAGAGCAATTATGGGAAACTACAATGAATCCTGAAGCGCGAACATTACGCCAAGTACAAATTGAAAATGCTATTGAAAGTGACCGTACGTTCTCAATGCTAATGGGAGATGAAGTTGCACCAAGAAGAGAGTTTATTGAGAAAAATGCGAAATACGCAAATATCGATACCTGATAATAAAAAGTAAGTTGTTTAAATTAGCCCCTCTATTTTCTGACAATTGAGGGGCTTTTTTGTTCCCTTACAAAAGCGGAATCCAATGGAAAAAATAATTTTCAGCTAGGAATTCAGAATATGCTTGATATTTGGCTTAAAATAAAGATCAGACTTTAATACTTTACCGTCCTCACGGTAGATTGGGTCGCCATTTGAGTCCAATTTGCTCATATTACTGCGTTGAATTTCTTCAAATACTTCGCCAATTTTATGCTGCATACCATGCTTTAAAATTGTACCGCATAAAATATAAAGCATATCACCCAAAGCATCCGCAATTTCTACTAAGTCACCATCCTTAACCGCGTCCAAATACTCTTCGTTTTCTTCGCGCATCAAGTCAAACCTTAATTTCCCTTCGGCAGGCGAAATTTCGTGTGTTGGGGCATTTTTATTTTCGATTCCGAACGCATTGTGAAATGTTTCAACATGTTCAATTACTTCTGTTAATTTGATGTTTATGGCCATTATTTTTTATTTTTGGTAAATATAATTTAACCAATTATTAAAAAGGAATTCATGCGACAGCTTTTACTAACAATATGTTCACTATGCTGTTTTGTTAATTTTGGTCAAAATTTCTAGCCGCCAATTGTTGACTATTCTGTAAAAGACTTTGGCAAAGAAAAAAATCCAGAAAACTATTGCGTGGTGCAAGATCACCTCGGCGTGATGTATTTCGGAAACTCTCATGGTGTACTTGAGTTTGATGGAGAAAAGTGGACATTTATAGAGGTGGGTGTTGGTTCATTCGTGCGTTCTATGGCGGTAGATGATTCTGGAGTCATTTATGCTGGAATTTATGGTGATTTTCGTTATTTAACGCCTGATGAAACAGGGCAACTTTACTTTAATTCACTATTGAATAAAGTTCCGGAGGAAGATCAATTCTTTAGCAATGTTTGGAACATCCACGCCGCTGGAAATTCCATCTTTTTTCAAACTGAAGAAGCTTTATTTGAATATCTGATCGAAGAAGAAAAGATAAATGTGGTCTATCCAGAAACAAGTTTTCACACGGGTTTTTTAGTTGATTCAACCCCTTTTTTAAGGGAACGCGAGGTTGGTATTGTTGCGTATGAGAATTGAAATTTGAATCGATTAGAATCAACAGAAATGTTTGAAGTTTATGGTGTTTTTGGCATGCACCGCCTAGCAGACGATTCACTCTTAATTATTTTTATAAATGGTATAATGATAGCATTCGAAAATTACCTGATTTTAATTCAACACCCTTGTCAGAATTGGGTATTTATGGTTCTTTATTATTGTCTGATGGCGATTTGGCGCTTAATTCTTTTACAAACGGACTCGTTATTGCGGATGTTGACGGAAACATTAAGCGTAAAATTGATCGCAGTTTTGGCATCCGATCGGATTTGGTGCAATACATTTACCAAGACCGAGATTTAAACCTTTGGTTGGCGTTTGAAAACGGATTTCTAAAGTGAATTATCATTCTCCTTTATCTTATTTTAATGATAAGACAGGAGTGTAGGGCAATGTGCAAGCAATTATTCGATTTAAAGACAATATTTACATTGGAACCTCTTCTGGATTATTTATTAAAAATGACGGTTTATATGGTACACGGCGGTTTGTAAACACAGATGTTGTCAAGGATCAGGTTTGGGGTTTTGAAATTGTTGAAAATACTCTCTTCTTAGCAACAGCCAAAGGAATTTTTAAAACAAACGACGGCAAAAACTTCATACAAGTTAATCGTGAACAAACCAATACCATTGTGTACCGGGAAAACCGAGAAGACTTTATAATTGGTGGTCCTCGTGGAATTTTCGTCTATGATAACCGCTTCAATGATAATTGGTCATACACCTATAATTTTTCTACTTTTTTCAATGGAGAAATTGATCCAACAAATGACAGCATCATTTGGCTGGGCACCACAAAATCAGATGTTCTTCGTTTAGTCGAAGTTCCTGAGGAAGGTTTTATTATTGATATGTATGGTGACATTGATGGGCTCTTAGGTGATTTGGGAAAACCAATGATTTACAACGATAGTTTAATTTTCGGCGCAAAGGATGGACTTTTTTACTTTGTCAATGATGACATCATGCGAGAAGATCTGAAAGATCAATTAACTGCTGAGGAATTGGCTGATCCTGCTTTTACTAACGAAATATTTGAGCCGTATGTTTTGAATGATTCCCTTTTTAATGGACAATTTTTATTGCTTGAAAAAGGTGAAGATCGCACTTGGTATTGTAATGAGTCTAAAATCGGTTATTATGACCATGTTACAAAAGAATTTAAAAACAGGCCGTTTTGGGGAATAGATTATGGACGCATAAACAAATTCTATTTAGAAGATGATGGTGTATTGTGGATAGGTGCCGCCGAGGGATTAATTCAGTAAGAGAAAAATAGCCTCAAAAAATACGAGTTTCATTTCTATTCTTTAATCCGTCGGGTAGAACTCACCAAAGGAGATACCTTGTTTAATGGAGTCTTTGTGAATGATCATTCAGGATTTTCTATTCAACAAAACCCGAATAATATTCCAAACGTGGTTTATGCTGAAAATGATATTGAATTCTTGTTCTCTGCACCTTATTTTGAAGATGAGCATCAACCAGAATATCGATATGTACTTGAAGGTAATAGCGATAAATGGTCGGGTTGGAAGGCAAAAAGCTTTGCGGGTTATAATAACCTGCACGAAGGCGAATACACGTTCAAAGTAGAGGCCCGAAATATTTACGGGCAAATCAGTGAGCAGGCGGCGTCCTCCTTTGTGGTGTTGCCACCTTGGTATCGAACCACTTGGGCTTATATCTTATATGTGATTTTATTTATTTTAGTTTTATTATTGGGCGTTCGAATTAGTTCTAAACGTTTAAAAGCTAAAAATGCTTGGCTTGAGGGAGCAGTGGAGGAGCGAACCAAAGAGATCTCTCAAAAAAATGTTGTCCTGGAACATCAAAAGAAAGAAATTCAAGACAGTATTAACTATGCACAGCGAATTCAAGAAGCAATTCTGCCCTTGGAAGATGAAATGAAAAAATGGATTCCGAATTCATTTGTTTTATTCCGCCCTAAAGATGTGGTTTCTGGTGATTTTTATCGGTTTTTAGAGAAAGATAATAAGTTGATAATGATTTGCGCAGATTGCACTGATCATGGCGTTCCTGGTGCATTTATGAGTATGATTGGTTCAGATAGGTTAAATAATATTGTGAGTGAAAATCGCATTACATCACCAGGAGCCATTCTATCAGAATTGAACCGAGCCATTAAAAAATCACTGAAGCAAGACGGTCAAAAGAATTCGACATGTGACGGGATGGACGAGGCGTTTTGTACCATTGATTTGGATACCAAAACAATTATGTATGCTGGAGCGTATCGCCCACTTTGGATTGTAAAAGATGGAGAGTTAACGGAGATTAAAGCGACCAAAGTAGCCATTGCAGGTTTCACACCGGATGACCAGGTTTGTGAGGAACATAAAATTGATTTGATTGAAGGGCTTAAGTTTTACATGACTACAGATGGGTATGCAGATCAGTTTGGAGGATTAAAAAACAAGAAATACAAGGTCAAAAGTATGAAGACGTTCGTGTCTTTACATTCGAATAAGGCATTTCAGGAACAGAAGAGGGGACTGGAAGATGAATTGCTCGAGTGGATGGGAGAATTTGAGCAGGTAGATGATGTTTGTGTAATAGGATTTGAACTCTAAAACAGGTCATTTTTTGGTTTGAGTTTTTGAACAAAAAACATTTCATAAAAAAAGTACAAAAAAAACTAAGCGGAGTTTGTGTAATATAATTTATTCTTCGTAATATTGCACCCCCGTAAACAAGGGAGATAAAGATTATTGTCATGAGTAACATTATAAGAGATTTACAGGCGGAGTTAACTCCAGCTAACGATATCCCAGATTTCAAAGCGGGTAGTACTATTACTGTTCACTACAAAATTAAAGAGGGAAATAAAGAAAGAATCCAAACATTTCAAGGTGTTGTGATTCAAAGAAGAGGGTCTGGAGCAACTGAAACGTTCACAATCAGAAAAATTTCTGGTAACATTGGCGTTGAAAGAGTCATTCCAGTACAATCTCCATTTATTGAGAAAATTGAAATCAACAAAGTTGGTGCTGTAAGAAGAGCAAGAATTTATTACTTCCGTGAAAGAAGAGGTAAATCTGCAAGAATCAAAGAAAAAAGAAGATTCGCAAAATAATATTAGACCGCAAGGTTTATTGAATCCCGTCTTGGCTATGCTAAGACGGGATTTTTTATTTTCGTACGATAGAATCAATTTGAATTGGGTGAAATTTATTAATGGATATATAGTGCGGGTATAATCATTGCAATAATGGTTGCATTAATAGTTGGTTTAAAAACAAAGATTGGTATTTCGCAATGTATTTGAGTGTTGGCATTACAACCTTAATCATGTTTTGGATTTATATCGCCAATTTAATTGGGAGAAGAAAACAGCAATCAATAATCAATTCAACATTATTTCAGGAGTTTGTAAGTGCAGGTTATTTAAAGGAGGAGTTTGGAGCATATAACGGAATTATCGGGCGAAAAAGTGGTTACAGCATTCGTATATACTATGATTGGAATAAACTTGCTAGAGGTTTCATGAGTAGCGGAGATATTGTCACTCATGGATTCATTTCTGTTTAATGTCTGGTCTCATTTTCTAACTAGACACTAGTTTAATAAGGAAATATAATAATTATAATTCTTGCTTCTGCGTATTAATGGAGATTTATCAACCGATTTTTACCACCTTTGTCCTTGTGGAAGAAAAACTAATACAAATTCTGGAGAAAAGTAAGCACAATGAGAAGGAAAATGCAGCCTTCCTAAAGCGCTTGAAAAAACAATCGAAGCAAAATATTGACCAAAGTTTTCACCAGGAACATGATGCGGTTTTTGATCGAATTGATTGCCTGGATTGTGGGAATTGTTGTAGCACGACGAGTCCTATTTTTACTGATCAAGATACTAAGCGTTTATCCAAACTATTTCGCGTAAAACCGGTTCAATTTATTGCCGAGTATTTGCGAACTGACTTGGATGGTGATCGTGTTTTAAAATCTAGTCCATGTCCCTTTTTAATGGATGATAAAAAATGTTTTGTTTATGATGTGCGGCCGCAAGCTTGCAGCGAATATCCGCACACTAACCGAAAAAACATGTATCAAATATTAGACTTGACGCAAAAAAATAGTTTGGTTTGCCCAGCGGTGGCTGATATTGTTGAACATTTGAGAGAGATAGCGCCTAAGAAAACTTTTAGGTAACACATCAATGGTAAATCTATTTTTTTGCTTCTAAAAAGTGGGTGATATTCATTATTTTTTTATCTTTCGAGTTAATATTGGTATGATCGGATAACCGTATATGCTTCAACGAAATACTTTAGTTGACAAATGTAATGCCCAATTTCAGAAGATATTTGGCGAATATAACATCGAAGCGGATGGTAGAATTATAGTGTCTCATTTCGGTGAATTTTCACAAGACTTAGTCAATTCTCTTACCACTAGTATCGAAGAAATGATGTTGGATTCAGATGATAAGAAGGGCGCGGTCAAACGTATGTTTTCAATCTTGGTCGAGGGCCTTCAAAATATTCGAATTCACGGTGAAAAGGATTCGGATGGGAATCAAGTTTCATTTTTAATTGTACTTCAAAATGAAGACAATTATAAAGTCACTTTAGGAAATCTTGTAAAGGGTGATATTGTTGGGAAATTGATTTCACGAATTGACGAGCTCAACGGTATGGATAGGGGTGCCATTAAAGGACTTTATATGGATACATTATCAAATGGCATCATGTCGAAAAAAGGTGGGGCTGGTTTAGGCTTTATCACTATGTCCCTTAAGTCAAATCACACCATTGGTCATGAAAGTATTCAAGTGTCAGATGATTTGGTGTTCTTTACGCAAAACGCGATGATTGATCGGGTTAAGAAGTAATTTAGGCAATAATAATTAGTCCGAGGTCAATAGTCCTGCATCATTAGTCCTACGCTCAAACACTTATTTCACCGCCACCTTGGTCGTAAGTCGCTCATAAATTGCTTCATACTGTGGAAGTACATTCTTCAAGCTAAACTTTAACGAATGCTCATAGGCTTGTTTCTTATATTTTGCCAAGGTTTCATTGGACGCTAGAATCTTCAGTGAATTTTTCGCCATATCATTAACATCTCCAACATTACTTAAGAATCCAGAAACACCATGCTCATTTACTTCTGGCAGTCCACCTGTATTACTCGAAATAACAGGAACTCCTGATGCTAAGGCTTCTAATGCTGCTAATCCAAAACTTTCTGTTTGAGAAGGGAGGATAAATAAATCGCTAATGCAATAAATTCCTGATGCGGTTTGAACGTTACCCATCATTTCAACATCTTTACAGACCTTTAGTTCTTTGCAGAGTTCTTCAATTTTAAAACGCTCAGGTCCGTCTCCTGCCAAAATTAATTTAGCTGGAATTTTCTCACGTATTTTTTTAAATACGCGAACCACATCCTCAATGCGTTTAACTTTTCTAAAATTGGATACATGACTAATGATCCGCTCACCATTTGGAGCAACTGCTTGCATCCGCGCAAGATCATCTGGTCTAGGATCATGACAGTAGAGCGTATGTTCTACAAAGTTCGGAATCACTTCTATTTCATTGGTCACTGCAAAATGACGGAATGTGTCTTTTTTTAAGCTTTCTGAAACCACAGTTACAGCATCTGATTCATTGATGCTAAAGGTAATCACAGGTTCAAATGATGGATGTTTACCTAAGAGGGTGATATCCGTTCCGTGCAAAGTGGTAATGAACGGAATATTGATATTGTGAGTTTTTAATATTTGTTTGGCAAAATATGCAGCTGACGCGTGCGGAATAGCATAATGGCAGTGCAAAATATCTAAATTCTCATAACGGGTTACGTCAACCAATTTACTTGTTAAGGCCAATTCATAGGGTTGGTAATCGAATAGCGGATAGTGAAATGGGCGTACTTCATGGTAGCGAATATTGGGCAAAAAATGATCCAATTTAACCGGATGATTGTATGATATAAAATGGATTTCATGGCCTTTTTCAGCCAATGCTTTTCCTAATTCTGTAGCGACTATGCCGCTTCCACCGAATGTAGGGTAAAGTACAATACCTATTTTCATTTATTTGCCTTAATTTAAGTCGACAAGAAGTTTAACTATTATTCGGATTAAAAGACGAAATAAAATGCAATAGCTTACAATTTAGTCAAAACCATTCTGTCGGTGCAAAGTTAAGCATCCAATTTGTCATTTTAAATTCTCAGCTGTATTATTATCTTCTTAATATTGGATTAAAAATCTGCAGCCAAATAAATTGCTTCCTGAATTCTTGTGCGAATGTTTTCGCTTGTAATTAACCAATTTTCTGCACTTGGATAAACGCGGTTGCTCAAAAACACATAAACAATGCCCTTTTCAGGATCAGCCCAGGTCAGGGTTCCCGTAAACCCGGAATGCCCAAAACTGCTCAGCGATACTTTATCGCATGTTGGTCCGCCTTGCAAAGATCGAACGGGTTTGTCAAATCCTGCGCCACGTCTGTTTGATGGTGCAAATTGTTGCCGCGTAAAGTCGTCAATGGTAGCTGGATTTAATATTTCTTCTCCGCCATATTTTCCGTCGTTGATGAGCATATGCATAATGGTACCTAAGTCTAATGCGTTTGAGAATATTCCAGCATGTCCTCCAACTCCGCCTTGCATTGCGGCTCCAGGATCGTGAACATGTCCCCACACCAATTGTTTACGGTATATTTTATCGTCTTCTGTTGGGGTGATACGCGTTTTATCGTATCGTTTTAAGGGGTGATAGCCTATGTTTTGAAGTCCCATAGGAGCATAGAACGATTCGTTGACATATACATCTAAGGTTTTTCCGCTTTGTTGCTCTATGATCGCTTTCATAAAGTAGTATCCCAAGTCGGAATATTTGTAGCGCTTTTTGATAATGGCTTTCTTTGTAATGCGTTTTAGCATTAGGCTGTCAAATCCTTCGCTAATGTATAAGTTTTCAGCTACTTGGTCGCTATGCAAGGTGTCTTTGGTTTTACTGTAGATAGAGGCACTAGGTTCGCCTGCTTCGTTTAAAGTTTTTTTGTAGAAAGGGATCCAAGGAAATAATCCGGCTTGGTGTGCAAGCATTTGTCGCAAGACCATTCTTTTATAGGGTGTTGAGTCCACAAGTGCGGGTAAATAATCTCCAAGTGTCTTGTCAACGTCTACCAATCCTTCGTTTTGTAGTTTAATTAATGAGATGGTGGTTGCTGATATTTTTGTAATGGATGCCAGGTCATAAATATCGCTGGTAATAACCGGTTGCTTTTTGTCATAGGTATGATGACCGAATGCTTTATTGTAAAATACGTCACCATCTTTTATCGCAAGTACTTGGCAACCTGGAAATGCGCCTTTTTTGATTCCTTCTTTGGCAATTTTATCAATTTTGTCTAAATCTTTTGTTTTAATGCCAATCTCTTGGGGTGAAACGTGTCCCAGTCGCGTTCGTTCCGCATAGGTCAATCCTTCACCGGATAAAAAGTGTTCAGAGGCTGTTAAAGGTAATTTACCCGTTGGTATTGCTCCACCGAATATAATTTGTGCGGCGGCTTCTTGCATGTAATCGGTGTCTTGATAGGCGACTAAAAATGCTTTTGTTGAATCTATCGGTCCAAATTCATCCATGACATATGGATTCCCAAATAGAACGGTAACCATAGTTTGTCGTTCACTTAAGGCATTGTGAATTTTAATGGATTGCCTTGTAACCCCAAAATTTCTTCTTGGATTGTTGTTGGTTCTGTGAAACGCCATAATAATACGATCGTAGTCCTCGCAACCTTCCATAAGTTTCTGCTCATCTTCTGCAGATAATGAACGTGGAATTTGCAACATGTCTATTGCTGCATATAAGTTAAGTGTGGATTTAAACGAATTTTTTGATGTTCCACCAACGTTAAGGTAAAGTGTTTTTTGCGTATTTAAATGCTGCAACGGTAAAGCATCTGCCTCATTTTTGATGAGTGTTACGGCCGATTTTGAAATTTTTCGGTTCAAAACGTCATACATGGGTAAATTAAGGTCGTCATAGAGATTTTTAGTCTCGATTGGAGCATAGTTATTCAATCCTGCCCATTCTTTTGCTTTTAATATTTTTAAACAACGTGCGTCAATTTCTTCTTGAGTAATTTCTCCACTGGCAATCGCTTCTTTAATTTTTGAAATGCCAACGGGCACGTCTTCTGGAAAAAGTAAAACATCATTTCCTGCCAAAATGGCTTTTACGTCAACTTCTCCGGGGGCATAGTATTTAGATACGCCTTTCATAACTAAAGCATCCGTAAAAATCAATCCTTCAAAACCTAAACTATCTTTTAATAAACCATTTACGATTTTTGGTGAAAGGGTAGATGCTTGGTTTTCTGTATTGTCCAGTATTGGAATGTATAAATGAGCAACCATCATACTTGCCAGTCCTTTATTGATCAATTGTTTAAACGGATAAAGCTCTAAACTATCTAAGCGTGCAAAACAGTGCGGTATTATTGGCAATGCTTTGTGAGAATCTGTATCTGTATCGCCATGACCGGGGAAGTGTTTTCCGCAAGCCAATACATTTTTTTCCTGCATGCCTTTCATATAGGCCAATCCCAATTTGGTCACATTTTCTTTGTTTTCTCCGAATGATCGGTTGTTGATGACAGGATTATTGGCATTGTTGTTCACATCAATAACTGGTGCAAAATTGATATGGATTCCCATTCGTTTACATTGGTCTCCAATTTGCTGCCCCATTTCATAAATAAGTGCATCATCTTGCACAGCTCCTAACAACATTTGTCGTGGATATTTTACTGTAGAGTCTAAACGCATTGAAAGTCCCCACTCTCCATCTATAGCAATAAATAAAGGTGTTTTTGCATTTTTTTGGTAACGATTTGTTAAGTCTGCTTGCCGAATTGGACTTCCTTTGAAAAAAATCAATCCTCCAATTTTATAATCACTTACTAATTTGTCAATTTTAGCGGCATGGTCGGCTTCTTTGTTCGAATAAGCTGCTACCATAAATAATTGTGCAATACGTTGTTCAGGAGTTAAACTCTTAAAAACAGAATCCGCCCAATCACTTTTGACATTCAAAAATGCGGGTGTTTCTTTATTAACTGCAATATTGGCAGTATTATTTTGTGCTTGCACATTTCCAAAAGACAGAAACACTGCAAGTACCGTAAACACTAATATAAACCCCTTATTCTTTAATTTCATCTGCACTTTTAATTTGTCAATTTGACGAATGTATAAATTACTTCTAGCATAAATCTTGCCATGGCATCAAATTTGTCCACATATAAACGTGTATTAAGTGATTTGCAACTGCACGCATAATGTCACTTGTTTGACCAGTAAAATTCTTTGCAATACCTACCAAGATTATTGCATTAGATTGAAGTTAATCTCATTATATTTGTATTTCAAGTGTCATTTATTATTCGCTTGGATGAGCCAAGCGTATAAAATTTAAAATAACGCCTATGAATTGGAATAAATTTGGATTGTTTAAGTTGCCGAATCGGCATAGAAGATTCGATTATGTTCCACGTTATTATAACGCTGAAAAAGAGGAATTGCGAGCGAAGGTTGATCGAGCAAAAAAGGAGAATTCGATGGATGATGAAGGAAATTTTGCGCGTGAAATAAAGTTCAAGTCACAGATGGAAGAGAAATGGAGCGGTTCTGATTTTAAAGCTCAAAGACGTCAATCCAACATGCGCTTAATTATTATTTTAGGAATTATCATTGTTGCTTTCTATTACATTTTTGTGGCATTAGACGGACTTGGATATTTCCTTGATGAAAACATGGATAAATTGAAATAGGCTGAATGTCGGATTTAATAAAGTTATTACCAGATCATATTGCAAATCAAATTGCTGCGGGTGAAGTTGTCCAGCGACCAGCTTCTGTTGTTAAAGAGTTGATTGAAAATGCAATTGATGCGGGAGCTTCGAGCATTAACTTAATTGCAAAGGATGGTGGACGAACGTTGGTTCAGGTGATTGATAATGGTTCGGGGATGAGTGCGATTGATGCGCGCATGGCTTTTGAAAGACATGCGACGAGCAAAATTGCAAATGCAGATGATCTTTTTTTATTGCATACCAAAGGTTTTAGGGGGGAGGCTTTAGCATCTATAGCTGCCATCTCACATGTGTGCTTGCGTACGAAATTGCATGATACCGAGTTAGGAACAGAAATTGTGAACGAAGGTTCAAAGATCTGCAGTCAAGAACCAGTGATGATGGCTAACGGAACAAGTATTGCAGTTAAGAACTTGTTTTATAATGTCCCAGCAAGAAGAAATTTCTTAGGAAAAAACACCACGGAGTATCGCAAAATTTTAGAAGAGTTTTTGCGCATAGCCTTGGTGCATGCGAATATCAATATGACCTTTCATCACAATGATGATGAAATTTATAATTTACCGAGTGAAGGATTGAGACAACGCATTGTGCGAGTGTATGGAAACAAGTTTAACCAACGCCTCGTTCCAGTCAACGAGGAAACGGATATTATTAAAGTGTCTGGATTTGTGTTAAAACCGGAGTTCGCAAAAACGTCGCGCGATCAGTCTTACTTTTTTGTAAATAATCGCTATTTTAAAGACCGTTATTTTAACCATGCCGTGGCTCAAGCATACGAAGGGTTGATTCCTTCGGGCAAATATCCGCCTTATTTTTTATATTTTGATGTACCTACAAAGTCGATTGATGTGAATGTTCACCCGACTAAAACAGAGATTAAGTTTTCGGAAAATCAGGCCATTTATTCGATTATTCGGAGTGCCGTAAAATTGGCATTGGGACAATATAATATTTCACCAACCTTGGATTTTGAGCAGGAAAGGAGTTTTAATATTCCAGCCTTAAAAACAGATGAACAGGTGAAAATGCCTGAAATTCAAATCGATCCAAATTTCAATCCGTTTAAAACGACTGCGCAGAGCACTAAGTCAAGTGGTGGAGGAGGGCGTAAAATGTCAACTGTTGGTTTTGGTGAAAGTAAAACTATTGATCCTTCTGTATGGGAGAATTTTTATGAGGATGCAAAAACCGAAGAGGTGGCGGTAAGTATGTCTGACTTTGAAAAGGTGACTAATGATTCGGATGAGGTTGAGTTTCAAACCGTAGAATCTTCTATGAATAATGAGATGGCTGTTCAACGTAAAAAGCCAACTCAGATTAATGAAAAATACATTTTAATTTCAATTAAAAATGGCTTTTTATTGATTGATCAATACCGAGCGCATTGTCGCATTTTATATGAACAATTTTTGCTCAACTCTGATGAGGTTAAAATCGAATCGCAACAGTTATTATTTGCAGAGGAGATTGAAATTGATAAAACAGATGCCTTTATCTGGAAAGAATTAAGTCCTGCTTTGAACGAAATGGGGTTTGAAACTGTTGTTGATAAAAGTAAAATAGTAATTTCGGCGGTGCCAACAAGTCTAGAGGATAAGAATCCGCAACGGGCATTAATCGATATTTTTGAAGGCTTTAAAGTCAATCAACAGAATAACGATTTGGATTTAAAAGCGTCAGTAGCTTTATCAATGGCAAGTGCTTTGGCAACTAAAGGGGGTAACAAATTAACGAGTGAGGAAATGCAATACATCACAGATGCTTTATTTGCTTCGTCTTCACCGCAATTGTCGCCACATGGCAGAAAAACAATAGAAACGTTCACTTTGGACGAAATAACTAAACGATTTAATTAATGTTACAAAGTATTTTCAGAAATATGCAACCGGTGGTTAAAAATCTATTGATTTTGAATCTGCTCTTCTTTTTCGCCAAGTTTATTTTTGAGCAAAAAGGCATTTATCTGGGGCCAATATTAGGGTTGCATTATATTAGTTCCGAGGAGTTTCAGCCCTATCAATTGGCGACTCACTTTTTCATGCACGCAGATTTTAGACATATTCTTTTTAATATGTTCGGTTTAGTTGTTTTCGGAAATATGTTAGAACGGATTTGGGGAGCCAAACGATTTTTAATCTTTTACTTTATCACAGCTTTAGGCGCTGCCTTCTTGCACCAATTGGTTCAAGGAATTGAGCTGTATCAAATTACAGGAACCTTTTTTCCTGATCATGCGTATATCAACAGTCTTTTTACAATAAAAGGTGAGTTAGTTTATTTTGAAGAATCAAGTAGATATTTATTGGATGCGTATAAGAGTTTGCCACATTATGCAGTCGGAGCTTCAGGCGCCTTGTATGGTATTTTGGTTGGAGCAGCCATGTACTTTCCAAATACAGAGGTAATGCTTTATTTTGCTTTCCGTGTAAAGATAAAATGGTTGGCGTTAGGGCTTGGAGTGCTGGAATTAGTTTCAATTGTGCAGAATAATCCAGGGGACAGTGTTGCACATTTTGCCCATATCGGTGGTGCATTATTCGGCTTTATCATCATTAAAATTTGGCAAAATAATCAACAACAATTTTATTAAATAATGGCAAAAGAAAATGTAGGACAATATGTCAAGCGATTGGTTTTGCAATCTGGAATGCTGGGGAAGCTCATTGCTGCCAGTACAGTTGTTTTTTTGTTTTTCGTTTTAATGGGACTTGGCGAATTTTTATTCTATGGTCCGCCTGAATTGTTTGCAGACGGATCGGTAGCCAATACCTTCACTGAAATCTTTCGTCGTAAGTATTTTTCTGCACCTGGTGATCCAAGTTTATTGTTGTACAAACCTTGGTCAATAATTACGCAATTGTTTACCCATGGTAGTTTTGGCCACTTTATATTTAACATGATTGCGCTCTATTTTTCGGGTAGAATTTTCATCAGTTTTTTTGGAGAACGACGCTTGTTATTGACCTATTTCCTAGGTGGAATTTTTGGTTATATCATTCATATTATTGCCTATTATTCATTTCCTGGATTATCGGCTAATGATGTAGCAGGTTTAATGGGGGCATCTGGTTCTGTATTCGCTATTTTTGTGGCGTCAGCCGTTCATAAGCCGAGTTTTCCTGTTCATTTATTTGGTGTATTTAAATTGCCCTTATTCGTAATTGCAGCGCTTTATGTGTTAAGTGATTTGATGGGAGTAGGGACCGACGATAAAGTGGCGCATTTTGCACATTTAGGTGGTGCATTATTCGGTGGGTTATCTGTGATTAATGCCTTCTCATCTAAAAATTTCATGAACCGAATTGATCGCTTTATCTTTAAATTAAAACTGGGTAGTTTCTCTTTTAAACGAAAGCCTAAAATGAGAGTCTACGAATCTACAAAAGCTTCCAAGCAAACAGATGATGAGTATAATGCGGACAAAGCTGGTCATAAAGAACGCATTGATGCTATTCTCGAAAAAATATCTATAAAAGGATACGAGGGTTTAACCAAGGAAGAAAAAGACATTCTCTTCAATGAAAGCAAACGCTGAGGAAAAATCGAAAATGGGCTTAGCATTGAAGCTTTTTTTGTGGGCGAACATTCTAAATTCGTTTGCGCTCATATTAGCTTATCTGTGCACTCACATTTCTCCAAATAGTTTTGCGTATTTCTCTTATTTCGGCTTGGCGTATCCTATTTGGTTAGGCATTGCTTTGCTATTTATCGTCTTTTGGTTCTTTTTTCGACGAAAATTGGTTTGGATCTCAATTTTGACAATACTACTCGGCTTTAATCATCTGCGGCATTTTTTCACCGTTAACTTTTCAGATCCTTTGCTCAAACAAAAGATAGAGGTGCTTTCTTATAATGTTCACATTTTTAATCTATATGACCTAGATAATCACCTTGCCAATCGCAATGCCATTTTTGATTTTTTAAAGGCAGAGGATGCCGGTATCTATTGTTTTCAAGAGTTTTATCATCAAGATGGAAGCGCCAATTTTGTGACGAAAGACTCTATGGTAAAGTTGTTGAATACGCCTTATTACCATGAGCGGTATACCCATGAACTCACCAATAAAGGGTATTTCGGTGTGGCCACTTTTTCTAAATACCCCCTTATCAATAAAGGAGAGATTCCTTTTGAAAATGACCCGAATAATTTTTGCATTTACTCAGATATAGTCACAGTAATTGATACCATTCGTGTTTTTAACGCCCATATTGGTTCCATCCGTTTGCAAGATGATGATTACCGCTTTTTTAATGAAGATGCCGCCGAAGACCTCTACCACAATAACGAAGTAGGGCAGCGCATTTTAAAACGACTAAAAATAGGATTTGAAAAACGCGCCGTACAGGCTGAAAAAATTGCCGCAGAAATTGAAAAATCTCCCTATCCAGTTATTTTGTGCGGCGACTTTAATGATACACCCGTTTCTTATTGTTACCGCCAATTTAATCGTTTGATGAATGATGCTTTTGTAACTTCTGGAAATGGGGTAGGAACGACCTATATTGGTGAAGTGCCTTCTAATCGAATTGATTATATTTTCTATTCAGATAAATTTGAAAGTGCTGGATTTACAACCCATGACGTGGATTATTCAGACCATAAACCTATTTCTTGCGCGATAGGTCGTACAAACTAAATTATAGCGTTGCTAGAATTAAAATTTATATTGGATGATGATTTACTGCCCTATGTAAATTCTATAATGGTGGGTGAATGCGTGGATTCAACTAAGCATACGAATATGCCGCTATATGCGGATGGTTATCCCGGTATTATGTTCCAACAGTCATAGAATGGTTGTTATCTGTTGCCAAAGCAGAAAAAGCTTTCCGAGTTATTTCTTTATGAGGAAACTCTGCAACCTGGTGCAGTAGATATTAAGGGAAAACATCAATATATTGTTCTTCAGTTGTACCCATTTGCTTCAAATTATTTATTGAATATTGACCCTAAAAAATTAAACGACGATTGTTACGATCTACTTCAAATTGAAGTTCCTGATGTTTCTGTATTTAATCAGCAATTGATTGATGCTAAAACTAACGAGGCACGTGTTAACATCATTTCCAATTTAATACAAGGGCTCATTAAAACGTATAAAATTTCAGAAAACAACAAAATTGAGCAGGCGATTGGAATTATAATCCAAAAAGAAGGTCAAATAACCATCAAGGATCTATTATCTAAAATATTTATGACGGAAAGAACGCTAGAGCGTCAGTTTCTATCTCACGTGGGTTTAACACCGGAACAATTTGCGAAAATAATTCAATTCAAAAGTTCAATTAGCAAGCTAACACAAGACCATTCCAATTCTTTATTAGAGGTTGGGCTAGATTGCGGGTTTTCCGATCAATCGTATTTTATCAGAACTTTCAAAGCTTATACTGGGCAAACTCCTTCATACTATTTAAACCAGATAAATAGTTAATTGCTTTGTCGGTTTTATTCAATTTATAGCACTTCCAGTCCAATATCTTTGTTCAAAATTTAAAAAAATAGATTTATGAATATTATAGTATTTGGTGCTACAGGAACAATTGGTAAACATGTGCTAACTCAAGCGCTTGAAAAAGGTTATAAGTTACGCTTTTTGCAAAGATAAAGAAAAAATTAGTGACATTAGCCACCCAAATTTAGAAACAATAACTGGAGATGTTATGAACATTACTGATGTTAAAAAAGCCATCAGAAACATGGATGTAGTTATTATTACACTTGGATCAGGAAAGAGTAAAAAAAGCACTGTACGATCAGAGGGCACTAAAAGTATTATCGCGTCTATGAGTGAGAATGGACTTAGTCGCCTGATCTGCCAAAGCACACTAGGGACATATGAAAGTAATGAAAATCTCAACTTTTTCTGGAAGTGAATAATGTTTGGGTGGTATCTAAAACAAATTTTTTTGGATCATGAATTGCAAGAAAAATTTGTAATGGAAAGTGGATTGGATTGGACGATTGCGAGACCCGGAGCTTTTACGGATGGAGAGAAAACGGGTGAGTATTTACACGGTTTTGGTCCGAAATAAAAATCACTCAAATTAAAAATATCAAGAGCAGATGTGGCTGATTTTATCTTGAGACAAATAACGGACCGTTCATATTTGCATAAGACACCGGGGTTATCCTATTAATGCACTTTGGGCTGAATTCTTAGGTAGCCGATTAAGCATCCATGACGTAGATTATCAATTCAAAATTTATTTTTTAGGAAATAAGGGTCAAAACTAATTATTAGAGGAATCCCTAAAGAAATGGTATTTAGTAATTATCCATTTAAGTATATTAATGATTGTACTGATGGGATAAGAAACCATCTAAAAAATCGCTATTAATAAATTGGCAAAACCAATATTTCTGACCAAACACTATTTATCAATTCTACGGAATAATCAAAGCCCTTCCATAATCCTCTAAAACATAATCCGTACCATCTAGCCACTTCTTGATATTCTTTTCGTTAAAAAATCCACCTATGTGGTAGCTATAACTTGAATTTAACGCTGGACTATCAATCGCCAATTCTTTTTCTGGTCCAACGGAACCGTAATAATTAGAATGTACGAACCATACTTTGTTGTTGCTTTTTAAAATGAACCCTACGTGTGAGTCTAAACCAACTATGTATAGGTTGTTAGGGCGCCTCTTGACATATTCAATAACGGTTTTAATATTGGTGTATTTTTTAATTTCTGAGCAGGTGTTTTGTACAATTTTTAAGGAATACTTTTTAGCTAAATCGAATCGGTTCCAGTTAAGTCCAATATGTTTTAATGGCGTTGACACAAAATAACCGCAGGCCACAATTTTATCTTCTCCCGGGCGGTTGGTGTAGCCATTATAATCCCATTTAGTCCAAATCCAATAAGGAAAAATGACGTTTTCAAATTGGTGTAATAAATAGTTGCGGCATGAATCTGCAGATGCGTTATTGGCTTTTAACTGCGCTTTATCGCGTTTGATTTGAGCTAAAGCCTGATCGTATGTGAGGGCATCAGCTTGAGCTTCCGCGTCAACGATAAAGGAATTTAAAAGAAGAATAAAAATGAAATAGCGCATACTTTTTCTTATTAAAATTCAAGAATAGAAAAAGGTAACACTATTTTTTTGCTTTACCCTCTAACTTCAAACTGTATTGGAATACAATAGAACGTGGCGCTTCAATTTTTAGAGGGCGCAAAGAGTAGGTGTGGTTTAAAAAGTTTTTAGCAACAACGGATATTTTATGCGTAGAATTTTTACCAAACGCGTACGAACATCTCAGGTCCATAATCATATTGCCATTATTGTTGTTTTCAAAAAAATCACGATATAAAATAGCTTGCAAGGTGCCGCCTGTATTTACCGTAATGTTTTCAAAGTCAATAATTGCCTGATCTAAATTTTCTAATCGACTAAAGTATTTAATGGTATAACCTAAAGCGAATTTTTTATAAACCAGTTCAATGTCTGCCTTAAAAGTATGTTTGAATCGGTATTTTAAAACGTTGGTTGTGGTGTCGTAGCTTGTGTTTTTAAAACTGTATTCCTTAGGATTACTGGGGTTATAATCTTCTGCAAAAACTTTGTCTGGTTCCAGCGTTACAGGGTTAATGTAATTATAACCTATCATATTGGTAATTCGAAAGTTCTCTCCAATTTTACCAGTTCCGTTTAAGGTAATGTCAAACCCAGTTATTTTAGATTTACCTGTATTTAAAAACTTAAATCCAGCCAACGGATCACCAGCAACAAAGTCAGGACTTGGGTCCCAAAATCCAAACAAATATTCTATGGTGTTTTCATATTCTTGAATGAACGCCGCAACATCTATTTGACCCAAATAGTTTTTGATTTTAAAACCTTGATTTACGCCAACCTCCCCATTCCAGCTTTCTTCTGGTAAAAGATCGGGGTTTTCGTAAACACCAATTGAACCTACATTGGTTCGTATATAACGCTCTGTAATTGTTGGGAATCGATAACCTTGACCATAAGAAACTCTTAAGAAGGTCACTTGTGAGAGTTTTAAATTAGCACCTGTTCTAAAAATCGGATTCCAAGCGGTAAGTGTATCGTTCAATTGAAAATATTCTCCTCGAGCACCAATGGAAAGGTTGATGATATCAAAGAAGTTTTTTTGGATTTCAGCATATCCTGATAAATTAAATAACTGATTGGTAGGATCATCATTATTGCTATAAATCTCGGCATACGAATCATTAAACTGAGAACTGACACCACCAATAAAATCAAACGATTTTTCCTTTAAGAAAGTAAACGATTTTTTAAACTGATAATCCGCATAATAAACTTGACCGCGGTTAGATTGATTGCCCGACATTTCATTATTTGTATGCAAAAACCGCGTTTTTAGACTGTGTTTGACTCCAAGACGGGAGGTGTAAGAAATATAAGGGTCAACATTAAAAATAGATTGGTTCTGCAGGAGTACAGCGCCCAGGTATCCTCTATAAAGCCCTGAACTATCATCCAACCAAGCCAAGGTTAAATTAGTTTGATTGAGCATGAAGTTTCCGTTGATGCCGTATTGCAAACCTTTCACTTTTTCGGACCGTTGTCGCAAATTAAAGTTGAAACGCATTTTTTTGCTCTGCATTTGATCGTCTGTAAAATCTTCAGAGATCGTATCAATCACTTCAACACCTTTTATCGGAGCGCCAATATAGCCGTGCTCCCAATTCACATTTCCGCCTAATACTAAATCTGTTTTTTTATTGATAATGCGGCTATGCAAAAAGTTTGCACCATGAATGAATGCGTACGAATTATACAAGGGTGTGTTTACCGAATCATTTGTCGCCCACCAATTTTGATCTAAACCTTCAGGAGCAGAATGAAAGCCGGAGTAAACGTTGACTTTGGTCAGTAGTTTGTCTTTAGGATAAGCTGTGCGAATATGAATGGAGCCGCTTAAAGCAGAGGAACCCGACAAGACGGATGAGGCTCCTTTGGTGATTTCTATTTGCGATATGTTTTCTACAGGAACAAATCCCCATTCGGGCCGTCCAGCATCTCCAGATAGAATGGGCATATCATCTACCAATACCGCAACTTTACTACCCACGCCAAATGTGAATCCACTTCCACCACGTATTTGTGGTTCGCCATCCATAATGTTTAAACCTGGTGTTTGATCTAATATGCTCTCAATACTACGCGTGTTTTTGTCTTCTATTATGGCAGGTTTAATTACTTCAACAGAGTAGGTGAGTTCTTCTACTTTTTGGTCGAATTTTCCAACTCGTATCTCTACCGTTTCAAGAATCCGCGGTTTCATCACTAAATCCAGTTCAGTTTGTTCACCAGTTTTGATGGAGACTGAAATGGTATCATTCAACATTCCTGTGTATTTGAAAATGAGCTGATAATCGCCTTGTGGCAACTCTATTTTGTAATTTCCTTCAAGGTCTGAAACCGTTCCGAGTGAAGCGTTACCCAATACAACAACATAGCCACCAATTACCGGCGAGCCGTCGTTAGCCGTAACTAAGCCGTAAATACCGCTTTGAGAAAGTCCGCAAAACGAGTACCCAATTGCAGCTAATAAGAGAACCAGTCCCTTCATGATTAGGAATTAATAGATGTTTAAAAATGTTGAGATCAGTAATGCTAGTTGATAATTATTTTACCCGTAGCAATTTGATCATCTTTTAGAATTCGGTAAACAAAAGTACCTGTTGCAGGAATGTTATGTTGACTTATTGCGCTGTTTAAACCAGCCTCATAAACTAATTTCCCATCTAATCCATAAAGCGCAATTTTAGCATCAGTATAATCCGCTAGATTCACGGTTAAACCGCTTTCATTTGAAAATACTTGATGCTCTAATTCATTTAAAGTTTCAATAGATGAATTGTCATAAATCAATTCAATATCATCAATCCACATTTCGCTTCCTTCAATTGCGATAGTGCTGTCTCCTGAAGAAACAACTACAAGCACATAGTCTGGGGCAGATTCGGTATAATAGGTGAAAGGAGTCGAAATTCTTGTCCATTCGTCATAATCTCCTTCAATATCAAATCGAGCGTGACCGACCCAGTGATCAGTAGAACCCGTTTCAGGTAAAACACCTGGAGCGCTATCATCATGCAATAAAACTTCAATTCTACCACGGTCACCATCTTCTGGATCATACTTAATCCATGCTACTAAACTGTCCGGTCGAGCAGTAAAAGGTGTGTTAAAATCATCTGAAGATGTATTTGTAAATACATTCCCTAATTCTGGATCAAAATCGGCATGAACTTGACCATTCGTCATTATTCCATTTGCGACTACATCAAATGCGTCAACGTTTAAAAATCGCACACTATAATCCCCAGAGTGGGCATCATCACTTTTAAATATAACAACTGGTGCTACTATTCCAAGGGCATCTGCTGTTTTTAATGAACTCCATTCTTCGGGTTCATCCTCAGTTCCAATTACATCTTCCCAAGGCCCTTCAAAACCAGGGTTTTCCAGTTGCTCTTGTCCAAAACTTGTGGCGGCTAACGCACAACCAATCAGTAGTAATATTCTTTTCATTTATCGTTATTTTGAAACTAAAAGTACACATAATGATTAGAAAAGCAAAATGGCGTTTATTGTCTCCAGTTTAAAGTCTGTTGATTCACTAGATTATTACGGGAAATTAACAAGAAATAGTGCTGATGAACCTGATTCTAAGCGGCCACTTTTTTCTTTAATAGGGTTAAGGTTTCAAAAGGATTGTCTACAATGAACATATTTATAATCCAATCGGGAAGACTACCGCCTGGACTGGCAAAATACTGAAAGTGCACGCTCGTTTCGCTTCCCACTGTTTTTAGTTTCCAAAACCCATAGCTTTTCGTTATCCGAACGTAATCGTCACTTTCGTCTTTTACACCATTAATAGATTTCATATTGATTAAAGTAGTGCCTTCACTTTTAGTTATTGTCATTTTAGATACACCGTCACGATCAGAAGCTGGCCAAGGTAAATCCAATACATTGTAAACGTAGTATTGACCATCACCAATTTTTTTCATAATTCGTGCCTCGCTAATATCTGGGTACCAATTCACATAATCATTAATGTTTACAATACTTTTCGCAATGATTTTACGGCTGGCTGCTATTGTTGTCAATGCTTTAAATTCACGAATTTTTTCGCCATCAACAGTACGCGTATATATTTTTATTCCGTCTTCATTTTTTTCAAGTTCCCAAGCCCCGTTTCCCGCAAAACATTGGTGTGATAGCAACAGCGTTGCGTAAAAAATGATATGTTGTATGTGTTTCATTTTATGTTATTTTCTGCCGAAATCTGCTGGAATTTCTCCCCAAACCTTGGTTTCCCATTTCAAAACCGGATTAGTGTAACGGTTAACCTTCAACCAATGTTCGGCTCTTTTAATCAAATTTGCCACTTCTGGAATCGATTTTTTGTTGGTTCTACAAATTCCAAGTCGTACCCAACCCATAGCAATTCTAGAGTCAGAATAAATCGGCATGCTTTTCATTTTCGGATCTTTATGTCCATTTAAATAGGCCAGTGCATGGACCAAAGCTAAAAACTCACCAATATTATTTGATCCCTTTTTATAAGGTCCTACTCTAAACACCGTTTCGCGGCTGAAGTTCCAAACGCCTTGATATTCAAAATCGCCTTTTCCATTACACGCGGCATCAACCGCAAGGCTTAGTTCAATTGGCGTGCCAATTTTTTCTAACTCGGCATCACTTAAATCTTTCGTTTTTTTATAATCCCCATCCTTATACTTGTCGGGGTGCTCTGTAAAGGCTGTTTCAGCTAATTGTTTACTGCCAAAGGTTTTGTAAATTGCTTTTGGAAACCCTCTGATTTCTTTCAATACATCATTCCAATTGTTATAGATACCTGGGCGGTGACCATGCCACACCACATAATAATATTGTTTTTTTTGTTTACTTTCAGACTTAATGGAGGAAGGGTCTTTATATGCTTTTCGGGCTTCTTCCAGAGATGTGAATGAACGGAATTTTGCATTGGCATAGCCTTTTATTTCACGCTGACAATGCTCCCAGGAATCATAAATCCCAGGTGTGTTTCCTTCCCACACGACGTAAAACTTCTTTTTATTGGCCATTGCTCAAATTTATGATTAAATGTTGATTTGGTAGATGAAATTGGATACTTGAATGAAAATTAGCTCGGATTTGTTGAAAACGAACGGTAAATTGGAAACAAAAATAGTGTAAAACGTTTCCATTTGTGATTTTTATATATACATTTGCACCATGGAAGAGAAGAAAATGGAAATCGTTAAGTCTGCGCTTGAGGTTTACATGAAGTTCGGGATCAAGAGTGTAACAATGGATGAAATGGCTAGACAGTTGGGTGTTTCAAAGAAAACGTTATACATCCATGTTCGGGATAAAAACGAATTGGTAGAACAATGTTTACTGCTAGATCATGCTTGCGCAATTGAAGGGATGGACTGTATATTCGCTCAAGGATTAAATGCTATTGAAGAATTGTTGGAGATTGGACGCTATATGGTGAAGACGCTTGGGGCCATTCACCCATCAATATTTTTTGATTTAGCCAAATATCATCCAAGTGCGCTGAAGTCAACACAAAAATATAAGTATGATGCCATGCGTGAACGGATTGTCAATAATTTAAACAAAGGCATGGCCGAAGGTGTTTATAGAGATAATTTAACACCTGATATTTTATCACGCCTTCATATGGGGACAATTGAAATGATTATGTCTAGCGAGGCTGTGCCTTCTAATGAGTTTAGAGTAGACGAAGTTTATTCGGAATTTTTTCGCTATCACATTCGCGGAATTGCAAGTAAAAAAGGATTAGAGTGCTTAAAAGAATTAATACACAATGATGAAAACTTATAAAAATCTATTATTTGGATTATTGGCAGCATGTTCTGCGAATTTTTCAATTGGTCAAACCCAAACATCATTTTCGCTGAATGAAGCAGAAGAATTTGGTGTAAATAACAATGAGCAAGTAAAAAATGCGCTCTTTGATATTGAATCGGCAAAAAAGAAAGTTTGGGAAACAACGGCAATTGGTTTACCTCAAATTAGTGCTGAAGGGCAATTCCAACAATTGTTGGACATTCCTGTTCAGGTCGTAGATGCTTCTTTGTTTAATCCAATGGCAGCTCCTGGAGATGTATTGGAGTTTAGAGCAGGACAAGAATTTAGTACATCTTTGGCATTTAATGCCTCTCAATTGATCTTTGATGGTTCGTATATCGTAGGACTTCAGTTTTCTAAGTTCTTTCAAAAAATGTCAACAACTGCGGCGGACAATACAAAGCAGGAAGTAAAGGCAATGGTGAGAGAAGCCTATTATAATGTCTTGGTGGCCAACGAAAACGTGATGTTAATGGATTCAATTTTAATCTCGACTAAAAGTCTCTGGGATAAAACAGCCATCTATGCAGAAAGTGGTTTGATTCCGCAAGAAGATGCCGATCAAGTTGAAATTGCATATAACCGTGTTAGAGCGTCAAAGGCAAATGCAGAACGCCAAGCCAGTGTGGCTTTAAATTTATTGAAACTGCAAATGGGCTATGATTTTGATCAACCGCTAGAATTAACGGCAACTCTACAAGACGTATTGGATGAAATGCAAGGGAATAGTCCTTTATTGGCAGATTCTGGAGTTAAAAACAACCAAAATTATGTGATGTTGGAGCAACAAAAAGAGTTGGACCAATATAGTCTTAAGAATGAAAAAGCGGCGTACTTGCCATCTGTTGATGCATTTTTTACGCATTCTCAAAACGCCTTCAGAAGCGAGTTTGATTTTTTCCAAGATAAGGCCTGGTACCCAACCACAGTTTGGGGAGTTTCAATGAAAATTCCAATTGCAAGTAGCGGACAGAAAGTGATGCGCGTGCAACAAGCTGAAATTAAAATTGAGCAAGATCAGAACAATCTTAAGAATTTAGAAAAATCGCTCCAGTTTCAGGAGTTACAATTAAAAACATCATACGAATCAGCCTCAGAAATGGTCGAACTTGAAAAGTCGAGTGTTGAATTGGCGAGAAGAGTATATCAACGCGCTATTTTGAGAAATGAATCCGGTGTGGTTTCTCCCCTCGAAGTGACACAATTGCAAAATCAATTATTACAAGCCGAAGGAAATTATATCATGGCGGTGATGGAGATGTTGAGAATAAAAGTACAATTGGATAAATTATATAATAAGTAAAAGTGTTGGTATTAAATCAAACATTAACTCAGAAGTTTAAATTAATAAAAATGAAAAAGAAATTTATTTATTTCATTGCCTTAGGAAGTTTTTTAACTGCTTGTGGATCAGTAGAAACAAATCCTGAATTAGACGCACTAAATGGTAAACGCGATTCGCTTAAGGCAGAGTTGGCTGCGGTTGATGCTCAAATATTGGAACTGGACACCACTATTGTCGAGATTGTCCCAATTGTAACAGCAGATAAAGTCAAGGTGGAAGATTTTTCCCATCAAGTAGAAATTCCAGGTACAGTTGAAACAGATCAAAACGCATTGATTAATGCAGAATCGAGTGGTGTAATTAAGCTTGTTCATGTACGTGAAGGACAAACGGTTTCTAAGGGACAGACATTGATTACGATTGATTCGGAGATCTTAGCTTCAACAATGGAGGAGTTAAAGGCCTCGTTAGAATTGGCAGATTATATGTTCGAAAAACAACAGGAGCTTAAGGATAAAGGAGTCGGCGTTGAGATGGAATATGAACAAGCTAAAAACCAAAAGCTTTCTTTAGAGAAAAAGATCAGAACAATGCGTTCGCAACAAGGTAAAACTGTCGTTCGTGCGCCTTTCTCAGGTGTCATTGATGATATTATGGTTAACGCAGGTGAAATGGCTGCTCCTCAAATTCCGCTATTGCGAATCGTAAATAATAGTAATATTACGATTAATGCCACGCTGTCTGAAAACCTATTGTCTAAAGTAAATATTGGAACAGCGGTTGAAATGCGTTTTCCTTCATTGAATGACACCGTGATCGTTTCAACGGTTTCCAATAAAGGAAATTATATCGATCCAACAAATAGAACGTTTAGAATTCAAATTGCTGTTAAGAACAATAAACTCTTATTGCCAAATCAGTTCGCAGAACTAAATGTCACTGATTTTACGCGTAAAGATGCCATAGTGGTCAACTCTGAGTCATTACTGCAAGATACGGATAACAATATGTATGTATACCGCTTGACACCAGCTGGTGAGCCTGAAAAATATAACGTTGAGAGAATTGAAATAAAGGTCGTTAAAATGTTTGAAGGCCAGGCTTGTATTGAAGGCGCAGTAAAAGATGCTGATTTGCTAGTAGTAAAGGGAGCGAAAGGAATTACGGAAACAGATGTGGTTACAATTCAATAAGTAGAAAAAAATGAGTAAATCAATAAAAGACCAAAAAGAATTTGGAATTTCATCTTGGGCAGTAAATAATCGTAAAACAGTTTATTTATTGATTGTGATTATCCTAATTGGAGGAATGGGCGCATATAAAAGTATGCCTAAGGAGAATTTTCCGGAGCTTCAAATTCCTGAAATTTATGTCGGAATTGCTTATCCAGGTAACTCACCAGAGTTAATTGCTGATAAAATTACAGATCCGATTGAAAAAGAATTAAAGTCCATTAAAAATGTGGATGAAATCAATTCAACATCTATTGATGGTTTTGCTTCAGTGCAGGTCAAGTTTGACTTTAAGGTAACTACAAAGCAAGCCTTGCAAGATGTCAAAGACGCCGTGGATAAAGCACGAGCATCTAAAGATTTCCCCCAAGATTTGCCGGTTGAACCAAATATTTTCGAACTGGATATTTCTCAAATGCCGATCATGAATATCAACCTTTCTGGAGATTATTCAATTGTGCAGTTAAATGAGTACGCCGAGATCCTAGAAGATAAAATTGAAGATTTGCAAGAAATTTCCGAAGTTGATATTCGAGGAACTCAGGAACAGGAAATGCAGATCATGGTTGATCCGAGAAAGGCGGAAGTTGTGGATGTTTCTTTTGGAGATATTCAAAATGCTATTGGGAATGAGAATTTAACAGTTTCAGGAGGAGAGTATCTAGACGGAACAAGAAAACGAACCATTCAAATTGATGGAAAATTTAAATCTGCCGAAGAAATTGGAAAAGTAATCGTAAAGCAAGAGGATTACAAGCCTGTTTACTTAAAGGATATTGCTGAAATCAAATTTGCAGATGCTGATACGAGTTCTTATGCACGTGAGCGCAGAGAAACCGTAGTTATGCTTGATATTAAAAAGCGAAGTGGAGAAAACCTATTGGACGCTTCTTCAGAGATTAATAGATTATTGGAAGAGGTGAAAGCGAGTGGAGAAATCCCGAGCGGAATAAATATTTCCGTAACGAATGACCAGTCTTCAAAGACACAAGAAATGGTTTCTAACCTAGAAAATTCCATCATTTTTGGGGTATTATTGGTTGTTGGTGTGCTTTTATTCTTTTTGGGATTAAGAAATGCATTATTTGTTGGGGTGGCTATTCCACTTTCTATGTTCATGTCTTTCTTTATTCTAAACACTATGGGCGTTACCTTAAATACAATGGTATTGTTCTCATTAGTATTGGCATTGGGAATGCTTGTAGATAATGGAATTGTGGTTGTTGAGAATGTGCAGCGTTTAATGGAGGAGGGTGTAGATTCTTTCACAGCAGTTAAAAAAGGGGTAGGTGAAATTGCGTGGCCTATTATCGCTTCGACAGCAACGACTTTGGGAGCCTTTATTCCTTTGGCATTATGGCCAGGTATGATTGGTGAATTCATGAAGTATTTACCAATCACGTTGATTATTGTCCTCGGTTCGTCCTTATTTGTTGCATTGATTATTAATCCAGTTTTAATTGCCATTTATATGAGAGTGGGCGGTGAAAAGGCGACTAAAAAACGCCCACTGATCACTGCAGCGATATTTATTATTTTTGGATTGATGCTGATCCCTTCAAGTGCAGGATGGAGCAATTTTTTTATTGTCATTGGACTATTTATTATCATAAATATCTTCTTATTGATTCCTGCAACTGAATGGTTTCAGGAGAAATTTTTGCCAAAATTGGAGTCTTTTTATGAGAGAATATTAAAGTTCTCTTTATTTAAAAGACGACCCGTCGGTTTGTTTTTAGGAATGTTTGTTTTATTCTTCTTGTCAATCGTGTTGGTAGGTTTGTTTACACCCAAAGTCCTCTTTTTTCCAGAAAGTGAGCCCAATTATGTAAACGTTTTTGTGGAGCATCCAATAGGGACAGATATCCGGGTTACAAATCAAACTACTTTAGAAATTGAGGAACTTTTATATACTGAAATTTTAAATGAAGAGATTGGCGATACAGTCGGTAAGCCCTTTGAACATTGGATTATCCAGTCTATAATTGCACAGGTAGGAGAAGGTGCTTCGGATCCTTCGCAAGGAGTTGCCATGGGGAATACGCCTAATAAGGGACGTATTACGATCAATTTTTCTGAATCTAAAAACCGTAAAAAATATGGTCAAGACTATGAGACGAGTGAAATCATGGAACGTATTTCTACAGGACTGAAAAATAAATTCCCTGCGGATGTAAGAATTTCAGTAGATAAGGATAATCAAGGGCCGCCGACTGCGGCGCCAATTAATGTAGAGGTTGCTGGAGATATTGATTATGATTTAGTATTGGAAGAGGCCGAAAAATTAAGGTTTTACTTAGATCGAAAAAATGTACCTGGTGTTGAACAGTTGAAATTAAATGTCGAAACTGGGAAACCGGAGTTGAAAATTGAGGTGGATCGTGATAAAGCACGTTTGTTTAATACCTCTACAGGTCAAATTGCAAATGCGATTCGAACTGCACTTTTTGGGGCAGATATTTCAACTTTTAAGGATGGAGATGAAACGTATGATATGGTGGTGCGTTTTGATGAGTCGTCAAGAAATGATTTGGATGCATTAATGAATCAAAAACTGATCTTCCGAAATAATAAAGGGAAAATGTTGCGCATTCCAATTCGTTCTTTAATTAAGGAGCCTGAGCCAACGAATACCTACAGTGCTGTGAAGCATTTGGATTTAATTCCTGTTGTCACCATGTCTTCAAATGTAACTGAAGGGGCAAATGCGAATGAGGTGGTAGCAGATTTGAAAGTTTTGGCAAATGAATATCTGGCTGATACTGAAATTACGCCTGGCGTTACTTTTACTTTTACAGGTGAAGGGGAGGAGCAAGCAAAAGAAACAGCATTCTTAAGTAAAGCATTACTACTTGCCTTGGGTATCATTCTTTTCGTTATTGTTGCGCAGTTCAATGCTTTTACTACGCCTATTATCATTCTATTTGCAGTAGTTTTTAGTTTTATCGGGGTGTTTTTAGGAGAAGTGATTTTCCAAATGGATTTCGTAATCATCATGACTATGATTGGGATAATATCCCTGGCGGGGGTCGTCGTGAACAATGCCATTGTATTAATTGATTATACCAATCTAATTCGGAAAAGACGCCGCGAAGAATTGATGTTGGGCGAGTTTGATCAATTGCCATTGCCAGAAGTTATTTCGGCTATTGTAGTCGCGGGTAAAACAAGGTTACGTCCTGTACTTTTAACGGCTATTACAACTGTTTTAGGACTTATTCCTTTAGCATTTGGTATTAACATTGACTTTACTTCTTTATTAACTGAGTACAATGCGAATTTCTACATTGGAGGAGATAATACCATGTTCTTTGGACCAATGTCTTGGACAATTATTTTCGGATTGACATTCGCCACATTCTTGACATTGATCATTATTCCGGTAATGTACTTATTGTTCTACCGCTTTAAACTCTGGTTGTACAAAATTACAAATACAAAAATGAGATCGACGATTTAAGATTTTACAGGGTTTTTTTACAAAAGGGGAGTTCAGTTTTGGACTCCCCTTTTTTCTTTGTTAAGAATCAGGTATTTAATTATTTTATTATCTATTGATAAAAGGCATCCTTTTCAAATTCTAAACGTTTAAAAACTAAGGATTACCCAATAACATTGACTGCTTTTGATTCAAATAATTTAAGAATTTAAAAACAATTACGGATAGCTTTTCGCGAAGGATGAGCAAAATCTTATTTTCCTTTGCCCTTAAAAATAATGGCAACAGTGTAGAACATGATTTTTAAATCAAGTGCAATGGACATATTCCGAATATAAAGTAAATCATATTTCATACGTTGCACCATTTGTTCAACGTTTTCGGCATAGCCAAATTTTACCTGCCCCCATGAGGTAATACCTGGTCTTACTTTATGTAAATACAAATATTGCGGATCATGTTTCGAAATTTCATCAATATAATGTTGTCTTTCCGGTCTAGGGCCTACTAAGGACATGTCACCAATTAGAACATTCCAAAACTGTGGAAATTCATCTAGTCGAGTTTTACGAAGAAATTTACCCACTTTCGTAATTCGATTATCATTACTGCTCGAGAGTTGTGGACCATCTTTTTCGGAACCAACATACATGGTTCTAAATTTAATGATGTTAAAAGGCTGCCGATTTTTACCAACCCTTTCTTGCGCAAAAAAGATAGGACCTTTAGAGGACATTTTCACCGAAATTGCTAGGATGATGTAAATTGGTATTAACAAGACGAGCGCAATGGCAGAAGCCATAATGTCAAATATGCGTTTAGTCGATATTTGCCAATCCGGCATATTGCTTGAATCCGTAGTCAGTAATAAAGCACCGAATATACTATTCATGTGCACCTGACCAGAAAGAATGTCATAGGCATCAGGCATTATACTGATGCGAATGTTGTAACTTGATAATTGCGTGATAATTCCTTTCAACCGCTCATGGTCTGTACTTTCAAGGGCAATAATTACTGCATCAATAGCTTCATCTGAAAGAATAGTTTCAACTTCATCTAAATGTCCGAGCAGCGGTAAACTTTCTTTCAGATCATAATCATTTCCATTGATATTTAAAAAGCCCACAAAATGATGTCCTGATGCAGGTTTAAGTTCTCGAATTTCATTTAATATTTCCACGGCTTTACTGCTGCCACCAATAATAATTGTTTTAAAACCAAACTTACCGGAATGAATGCTTTTAACATGGATTGTGGTCATGATAAACCGCGGGAGTAGGCTAATAGAAAAATGAAGGATGAATAGTACAAAGAACAGCTTATAATACTGCTGATAGAGGTATAAGTGCTCAAAATCATTCAGCAAAACAGCAAAAAAGACAATGATAACGCCAATAATAGTTCCAAATAAGGTGTGTTTGATTGTTTTGAGGCGGTAATTTCTTAAAACATTGTGGTAAGTACCTTGCAAGGCGTATAAGAACATCCAGAATAATGGAACGATAATAATTCCGTTGAAAAAACCTTCTTTAAAAGTCAATTCGGCATTTTCAATCTCCGTAATTCGATACACATAAAATAAGAACCACGTTATCGTAGCAGTTAAAAAATCAAAGACAACAAGTAGTATGGTTCGTTGTTTTTCGGTCATTCTTCTAAGTGTACCACTTTAACATTATCGATATAAATACGACTTTCATCAATTTCTCCATCTCTCACCGCTAGAAAAAATATTTCATAACTCACTGCAGCAATTTCTGTACTTACATCTTCTGTCAAATCAATGTAGATTTTTTTCCAAACCTCTTGACCGTCTGGTTGAGCATTCATTATAATGTAGGGAGTATGTTCGTCAACACTGCCATCAGCAAATCGCGCAATAACTCCCATAGCTAAAGAGTTGTTATTTCTATAATCTAATTCCATGTAAACGTCAGCTCCTCCTTTTGGAAGTACCATAAAGCTTGTTGTGCTTCCTGTATATAGTGAATCTGTTCCAGCCAAGAAAATGGCACCGCATTCATCACCGTATTCGACAATTGCTGGATCATCAACAAAAACCATGTCAGTGTCAGAAGTTGGTCCTTTTATAAAACCAATTCCAGGTTCCTCAAAAGCTTCATTAAACGCAAATATAGTTTCACTTTTATAGGTTGTATTAGGCGAAAGATGCAAAGTGTCATTGAGCGCTAAGCTCGCCTCAACTTGATATGAATTGTAAAATGGGTATCGAATTCGTGTGCTGGAAATGCCATTATTTTTGATTCCAGGGAAAATGATAAAATTATGTGTGCCTTCATCTAGCACTGGAAGTTTGCAGGGCAATTCGAATACGCCGAGTGCCGTTCCATCCATAAAAATCCAAGCATCTGATATCCCTTGAGAATTGGCTCCTTGGGTAGCCTCATTCGTGGTTAAAGTAAATTCTTCAATAGCTAACCAAGAAGGAGTAATGTCGTCTTGTTTACAACCAATTAATAAAGCGGAAAAAATAGAAATAAAAAGTAGGTTTTTTATCATCTGGCGCAATTATGTTTCTTTCAGAACGCAAAAAAACGTTAAATATTTTCCTTAATCAAGTTTCCGTTTAATTTTAATTTCTCCATGATCTGTAAAGCAACGTTTAAAGCGTACTCACCATCCTCTATAGAGACAATTGGAACAGTATCATTTTCAATGGATTGAGCAAAGGTTTCAAGCTCTTCTTTGATGGCATTTGACGCCTTAACATCCGGTTTAAAAATTTCGATTTTTTTCTTCGCTTTTCCTTCTCCAAGATCAAATACGATATCAAACGGATCAGGCTCGGTTTCGAGTGTGGTCATTTTAACTATTTCTGCCTCTTTGCTTAAAAAGTCGATTGAGATGTAGGCATCCTTTTGAAAAAAGCGCGATTTGCGCATGTTTTTCAAGGAAATTCTAGAAGCAGTGAGGTTGGCAACGCAGCCGTTATCAAATTCTAAACGGGCGTTCGTAATGTCAGGTGTTTCACTCACTACAGCAACGCCTGAAGCACTAATTCGGCGCACTGTTGATTTTACTGAACTTAAAATAATGTCTAAATCATGAATCATTAAATCAAGCACCACTGGAACATCTGTTCCTCTTGGGTTGTATTGTGCAAGGCGGTGCGTCTCAATAAACATAGGGTTATTGATATACGGCAATGCGTTTTTAAATGCGGGATTAAATCGCTCTACATGTCCAACTTGCACTTTGACTTCGGCTTCTTGGGCTAATAATCGTAACTTCTTGGCTTCTTCATTGGTCTGTGTTACCGGTTTTTCTATAAAAACATGTTTCGAATTTCGAATAGCAACGGAAGCAATGTCAAAATGTGAAACGGTTGGTGTAACAATATCTATAGCATCTACAGCATCAATTAAGTGACTAATGACAGTATAGCGTTTTAGTCCCATTTCTTTTGTAGCAAACGCTGCATTTTCATCATTTGGATCATAAAAGCCTACAAATGCATACACATCACTCAATTCAAGAATTAGTTTTGCATGAATTTTCCCTAAATGTCCTAATCCAAAAAGACCAATTTTTAGCATAATCTAATGTTTATTTGATGAGAACCTCAACATGTATGTCGGTTCTAACTTTCCGTGATAAAGATATTCAGAAATAGCCGATTTTATTTTGTAAAGACGAGTTCTTATTAACATTCATACTTTAATTTATCCTAAGGTTTGTTTATCTGACTTATTGATTGTAATTTTGATTATTGCTACTGGGGATTTACTATTTAATTGGTCTTTAGTGTTAATTTAATTCTCAATTGAATTCATTTTGCTCCGCCTTTATTTTATGCGATTCAATTTAATATAACTTATGAAATTATCTCTACTCTTTTTCATTGTTCTGATTGGTATAAATGTTCACTCGCAAGAGCGAGATACGCTGAAGGTAATGTCCTATAACTTGCTCAATTTCCCAGTGATTTCGCCAGAGCGAATAGATACGTTAAAAGAGATTCTTTCTTATGTTCGGCCAGATATATTTATGGTTTGCGAATTAACCAGTGGAGCAGGCGGAAACGATATTTTATTCAATGCTCTTAACGAGGACGGGGTGAGTTCTTATGATATGTCGGATTATGTTTCAGGGCCAGATACACAGAACCAACTTTATTTCAATTCTGATAAGTTGAGATTAGCCGATCAAAACGAAATTAGCACGGTATTGAGAGACATCAACGAATACGTTTTATACTATAATAACATTGATATTGCTACTACCTTAGATACGACTTTTTTCTACATCTACGTCTGTCATTTAAAGGCATCAATGGGATTTGAAGATCAACGGAATACTGAAATTACGGCGCTTAAAAACTATTTAGATACCCGTCCAAGTGCTGAAAATATCATTATTGGCGGAGATTTTAATTTTTATGGCAGTGATACTGAACCCGCATGGAATACACTTTTAACTGGTGGTGATGTAATCATTAAAGATCCCATAACTTTACCAGGACATTGGCATGCTGATGCGGGTTTTGCTTATGTGCATACTCAAAGTACTCGAACTGTTTCCTTTGACAGTGGAGCGTTTGGTGGAATGGATGATCGGTTTGATTTTATTTTTGTAGGAGAAGATTTAAAAAACTATAGCAATGATGCCATTTATATTGATGATTCTTATCGCGCAATTGGGCAAGATGGACTGCATTATAATAATGCTTTGATTGATTCGCCAGTCAACACAAGCGAACCGAGTGATATCATTTCTGCATTGTACCACATGTCAGATCATTTACCTGTTTATTTAGAAATTGAAGTACTAAAGGAAGGCGCTGGAGGGGCGGAAGAATTATTAGGAAGTTTTAATGCTTTTTACGACACTAATTTGGATCAAATTGAAATTTCAGATCTGAATTTAACGGATGGCGAACAAACGAAATTTTTAATTTATTCAACAACAGGGCAGCTTATGGATAGTATTGCTGGAGATGCTAATACCACTTTGGTTGATACTCGAGCTTTAGTTAGTGGGTCTTATATTCTGAAGATGGAAGGACATGTTTCTGCTTTTCGATTTGTCAAACCTTAGGTTAGGCAATAGTTTTTAGTTTTAAGTGTATGGTGTTATGGCTTAAGTCTTACATCTTATTTCTTCTTAGTCCGAAACTAACTTTTTAACATTTTCAAGATATTTATCAAAGTTTAGACCTAAACCTGCGAGGTGTGGCCCTTTAATAGTCCATAGTTCTTTTTGTGCAGTTCCAATGGCGTTATTAAATAATGTTTTGCCCATTTTGTAATCACAAATGGCATCTTGCGTGCTATGAATTACGAGTAAAGGTTTGTTCCAACTTGCAATTAATTTTTTTCCTTTTACGGCATCCTTCACCAATAATGCTGGTGCAAATTTAAATGGTCTAGTTACGCGATCAATCGCAATTGTTTTATGACTTTCAAAAGCACCTTCAATTAGCATAGCATCAAACACATTTGGATTATCATAACCTACCTTAACCGCTAAGTTGCCCCCAAGTGAAAATCCCATCAATAGCTTTCTATTGTCGTTCACGCCAGGCGAGTTTTTAAAATGTTCTACAGCTAATTGCGTTGATTCATAAACGGCTTTGTGTTTTGGTTTGCCTGATGAATTTCCAAATCCCGGGTAATCAATAATGAAAACTTGGTAATTTGCTTGATTGTAAAGATCGGCGACTTCGCTCCAAGATGTCAGGTTTCCAGCATTGCCGTGTAAGATAAATAAGGATGCAATTGGATCTTTTTTAGCGTAAAAGAGTGTATGTATTGAATCTGCTTCACCATAAGTAATATAATGGCTTACGGCGTCAGGTGGAGTGCTTACCTTATCTACGTTTGGTTGGTAAAACATACCATTGAATGCACAACTTGAAATAAAGGCGGAAATAATAATGAAACTTAGTATTTTCAAAACATTGAAATTTAATCCACAAAGTTAACTGACCTTGTTAGGTATTCAGCCAAATATATATTAAATAGTGTTAATTTTTTGAACGGATTAGAAATTTAATCCAAGACTGACATAGAAACTGATTCCATCAGAAGGGATAATACCTGGGCCAGGGTAAGCAGTTGCACGACGAGTAAAGTATTTGTTATTCGTGAGGTTGTTCACACCAGCCTTAATTCGAATAAACTCATTTGCTGTATAGGTTCCATTTAAATCAAGCACGCAATAAGAGGGGATGATTCCCGCAATGGCATTGGGGTCGCTCACGGCGTTAGTTCCGTCAGAAAAATGCTTGTGAACATAAGTGCCTAAAAGTGATTCCGTCCATTTTCCGTGTGTGTATTTGAGACCAATTTTTCCTGAAAGTGGAGGTACAAGTTCTACCCAATTTTGACTTAAGGCGGACTCTTCATATTTTCCATATTTGGAATAAACCGCCGAGAAGTTTCCAAAAGCAGTGAAAAAACTAGAGCTCGTATCGGTTTTAGTAAAGTTGTATTCAGCAAATAATTCTACCCCTGTGCTATATGCTCGGCCAATGTTTTTTCTTAATCGAACAAATTCATAGTCATCCAACTTTTGACTAATGACCCCAATTTTATTATCGTAATACATGAAAAATGCACTGGCGTCAAAAATTCCTTTTTTTCGTTCCCCTCTAATTCCAAGATCTGCGTTAAATCCACGTTCGTCTTGAATTGTTGGGTCAACCATTTGGTTTGGATTTACAATTCGAATGTCTGAAAAGTTAATTCCTCTGTAGTTTTGCGCAATATTTCCATATACCTCTGTCTTTTTTTGTGGACGATAAGAAAATCCGATTCCGCCAAGAAATATATTTCGAATATTGCTTTTATCTTCTGTGTAGGTGCTGTCAAATATGAGCTCATTTGTGAGTGGATGAAATATTTGTTCGCGATAAGAGCCTGCTGCTGCCGTATTAATATGTTCAAATCGCACCCCCACAGAAATGGAGATTTTTTTGTTGAGGCGTAATATATTTTCAAAAAAGCCAGCAATATTTTGCGAAGGGAACGTATAATCGGAGCCTTCTAATGAATTGGGATTTAAAAATGTAAAGTCGGCATCACTATTCGCGCTTGCTAAACCCTGCTGACTAATAGTGTTCCCTTTGTAATAACGAACACCTGCAGCGGTTATGCCCATCATTTTTTTACCAATAGGGTACCGCTTTAACAAACGGAATTCGCCGCCAATATTATTAAAATCGCCATGAATTAATTGCCGTTTCTGTCCGTCATCCGCGCGACTAATTTTTTCAAGGTTGCCAAGCGCATCACGTTGGGCATTTACTTTAAATCCCTTAATATCAATTGTTGTGCGGCGGTTAATTTCCCAACTGTAATGGGCTGCTGTAATGTTCCAATTTACGGCAAACCAATTTCTGTCACGGATGGACTGTCTCGGGTCTTGATTGAACATGCCATCTGTTAATCCACCGGCTTGTTGCGCTAAATAACGCATATGTGTTTGTTCAACACTAATAAACATGCGTTCTGTAACGTGGTATTTTACCTGTGCAAAGGCATTTTGCTGATTAAATCCAGAATTTGTTCGCCAACCGTCACCACGTTTATTTTGGAAATAGGCCAAGTAGCTAAAACGTTTCTTAATCGTTCCAGAAACTAAATTGAAAGTGTTGAATAAGTTGTAGGCGCCATAAGTATGTGTTCCTTCATAATTAAAAGGATTCGCAGAAGGCTCCTTTATTTTAAAATTGATCATTCCTCCAAATTGAGGCCCAAATTGCAAAGAGGCAGCACCTCTAATTAGTTGTATGGACGCTAAAGCCTCTGAAGGGGGAGTATAATAGGTTTCAGGATATCCTAAAGCGTCTGCGCTAATGTCGTAACCATTTTGCCGCGTATTGAAATGTGCAGTTCTGCTAGGGCTCAATCCACGGGCACCAATTCCTAATTGTAATCCACCTGCGTCAGATTCCCAAATGTTAAGACCGGGAACTTTAGCATAAAGCTCGCGTGCATTGTCAATGGCTTTATTGGCATCTATTCTTTTCGGATCAATATGATGGGTTTTGATTCCATTTGTTAGATACATGCCTTCTATAGTCCCCATTTTTCGGGTGGCAAAATGCGAATTATAATATATATTCACGGCATCTAAGATTTCAGAAGTGTCAATCAATGTCATCACCACATTATTATTCCCTGATTTTATGGAAATAACTTGAACTTGAGTCTCATGATAAATGCAGGTAGTTTTAATCTCATACAAACCAAGCGGAAGGTTCTCTAACCCAAACCGACCAAACTCATCTGCAAATAGGTGATGTACTTCATTGGATTGACTGCAGCTAATGTGAACTCCTGCAAATGGGAGCGATTCATTTAATTCATTCTTTACAATCCCATAAAAATTCCCTTGTGAAAAGGAACAGCCTAGATAAAGTAAAAAACAGGAAAAAAGAATCCATTTCATTGCTTAATATTGATTTAAATTTGCGGCAAAAATAGCTATTTAATCTCCGTCTGTATCTGAAAAACTGATTAAAACGCCTAAGATTGTTGGAATGTCAGTTTTAGCGTAAGCCACTAATTTTTTAATTTCCTGAAAAGCAGTGTTAAAGCCATCCAAATTAACAGGTATATCTGAACTCAAAGGATTACTAAGTGCATCTATTTTCGTAAAACATACATCAAATTGACCAGTGATTTCAGAGGCAGCCAATGGTGTATCTTCAGTATTACTTACAAAGTCCATATAATCGTCAAATCCAATTCCTTCGCCACCAGTAAATACATCTTTTAGTGCACTAATACTTTCTAAGGCTAAGATTTTAGATTCTTCTGAATAATAACTCTCAACATAGGTTGGGAAAGTTTCTCCTCCACTAAAAACGCCAGCAGGAATTCCAATTTTGGCATTCTTCAGCAATTCTAAATCTTTTACAAATTCATTGTAAAGTAAACTTACTGACGATCCAATATCTGTTCCGTCAGCTGCGAGAAAAATTTCAGTATAACTCGTATTCCATTCAGCAGGAACAGGAGCAAAATCTAAGATCATTTTAGCAATTAAATCCGTTAAATAAGTCATTGCATTTTCAGCATCAGGATCAGAAGCAAATCTATTGAGAACAGCTATGTCGTCACCTTCGAATAGTAAATAATCAATTGCTGGAAAACCAATTGCATCTACATTAGCAACGGCTCCTAAGGTATAGGAGCCGCTTGTAATATTTGCATCTATCTTATCCGAATCAGTCGGATAAGTGTTCATGCTTGATTTAATTCCATTATTGGCTGAAGGTCCAAAATCGTACATTTTAATTGCTTGAAATTGAAGATAAGTATTTGAAAAGGCAGTTCTTAGAGCGGAGAGGTTATCAAAACTTGTAGCTTCGTCAAAATCTGCTGCTGCTTCGGATAGCTGAAATAAATTTTCTGTAAAAGAAGCCAATCCAGGCTTAATTTCCACATTCGCCATGTTTGTTAGCAAAGTGCTCCTGTCAAACTCTACTTCATCTGACTTTTTACAAGCCGAAACTACCAAAAAACTAATTATAATGAGATTTAAAAGGCGCATATTTTGTTAAATTAAAATCCGTAAATACTTTCTATAGAGGCAATTGCTAAATTAAGATCAGGCACAGAAACTGCCCAAAAGTCAGTACCAATATTATCATTTAAAATTGTTTCAATTTCAGTAAAATTAATAACACGTGTTTCAAGTGGTACATATTTTAAAGATAATACGAAAGCATAAGCTTCTGAAAGTTCATGTAAAAATTTAGCGTTATCCGTTCCAAAGTTATCCCTTGCTCCTTCAAGATAAGTAACTGCTTGTGACGCTGAAACACGTTCCCATTCTTTACGAACTATTTCAATTTGCTCATCACGCATTGAGGTTTCAAAACCTTGTGAAATTACAGCACGACCTTTTAAGAGGGCATTCATAATGGTTGCATTTGAACCTAAACTAGCGTTTTGTTTATCGCAATATTTTGCCCAAAATCTTAAATTATCTGTATTTGTTAAAAAATCAGTTGGTGCTCCAAAGTAACCAAAAGCTTCATCCCAATGGTGTTCCATTTCAGTATAGAATTTACCTTCACCTGTGCTTACTGCAGTTGAGTTGTCTACATCCATTTTTGATGAACCAAAGTAAACGTTAGTAGCTTGGTTTAAGAATACAGCTCCCATTAGTCCTTTTTCAACTAATTGAACATATTCCATTCCATTTGCACCAAATAAATAAGTGCTTGATCCGGACGATAATGTTCCAGCTTGACCACTTGCAGCTTCTTCTGCAAAATCAACTGATGCAACAGCCAATGCAGTTAAATAACCTTCGAAAAGTGCTACGTCAGTCGCAAAACATTTATTTTTTAATTGTTTAGATGAAGAGAAGGTAAAGTTACCAGAAGCATTGTCATCTGTGTTTTCAAACATTGCGTTTAAAATACCAGCATCTAGTGCAGCAGTTGTACCTGACTTCATGTAGGTTGTCATTTCTTCAAGTTGGTTAAGTCTGTCTGTTTGACCACCGTAAGAAACTGTGCTATTTCCTGAATCGTCTGTAAAGCTATATGTAGAAGGGATTGAAAGTTCGTCATAAGTGCAAGACCCATCATCCTTTTTTGCTTCTTCACTATAATTAGTTGCTGTTTCGTCAGTACATCCTTTTTTCTTACAGGATACGATTGCTGTGGTAGCGAGTAATACGAGTATTAAACTTACATTTTTCATTTTATGTTTTTTTAGATTGATTATAAATAATTTTATTCCGCAAATGTAAAAGGTTAAAAAGGGGATTACAATACCTAAAAAAAGGTATTGTTGAAATATCTGTTCAGTAAGAGAGGTTGAAAGAACTATTCTACAATGATTTCATCCGCAAAAATCCAAGTAGGATTCCCTTCGCCCATATGCCATTCAGGGCAGACACCACTGTTTTTAGCGGTAACTTTCAGGTATTGTGTTTTTATTGATTTTTTGAATCCAAATTTTTGAACTATTGTACCATATTGATCAATTGGTGTCGTGTTTTTTGAAGTATGAATGGCATACCAGTTTTCACCATCATCTGAAATCATAAACGTAACTTCTGACGGAAACCAAACCCATGATTTGATGTCTTGCATGAAGCGCATATCAATTTGGTTAATTTTCTGTTTCTTTTTAAAATCAATCGATACTGTAACGTCAGTTCCATAATAACCTTGCCAACTGCCAGTTCTAAAATCATTCCCCCCCAACATTTGATCTATTAATGCTCGGTCTCCACCTGCAGAGTATTGGTTAGCATATTCTGCATCAATTAGAATGTCCCAATTTGCGTTCACCTTTTTAAAACAAGCAGTCACAGGAAAGCTTGTGTGTTCGTTTGCAAATGAACGGACATTTATCACAGTGGACTTTTTAATTTTAATGGGTTTTTTATAGGTTTTAGATTTTGCTGTAGGCATTGTTCCATCAGTGGTATAGTGAATAGTAACAGGTTTTGCTGTATTGCTAATTACTTTTATTCGATTCTTTCTATCGAATGACGGACTTACATCTGCAAAAACCGGAGAGGGAAGAAGGTATGATTTTTGAATAGTGGATGTTGGATACTCGCCATTGAATACAACAGGTTTACTGCCCATTTCAAAAACTAATTCACCGCCTTGTAAAATTTCATGGTGGTAGATAAAATTACGGTTCAATTTACTTCCGTTTAAATAGATTACCTGAACATAAGTATTGCCAGCAATATATTTAATGCGCTTCATATTAAAAGTTCGTCCGTTTTCTAAATGAATTGCTGCAGAGTCTAAAATTGGTGTTCCTGTTAAATAAACGTCAGACCCTGGAGCGAATGAATAAAACCCCATTGAACTTAAAACATACCATGAAGACATTTGCCCACAATCTTCATTACCGCCTAAACCATCAGGGCTTGATGAGTATAATGAATGCATGATTTTACCAACCTTTTCCTGACTTTTCCAAGGTGATTTTGTAAAGTTGTATAAATACGCCATATGATGACTAGGTTCATTTCCATGGGCATATTGTCCAATTAAACCTGTGATATCAACTTGATGTCTGCCACTGGTTTTAGATGAAACAGTGAACAAGCGATCTAACCAAGTTTCTAAACTATCGCGCCCACCCAACATTTCAATAAGGCCGTCAGTGTCTTGCGGCACAAATAAAGAATATTGCCAAGAGTTAGCCTCTGTATAATCAAACGTAACTTCATCAGGTTTAAACCCTATTTTCCAACCACCATTATAACGGGGCTGCATAA
>TARA_B110000037_G_scaffold38041_1_pt1 | contig 49229 bp, 58 predicted proteins | sample TARA_B110000037 | Tara Oceans TARA_B110000037 (sample SAMEA4397196) | marine metagenome | biome: Polar Biome; feature: [MIX] marine epipelagic wind mixed layer (ENVO:01000061); material: water (ENVO:00002006), including particulate matter (ENVO:01000060) such as... | depth 10-100 m | reverse complement strand
AATCAGGAATTGTTCCACCTATTGTTAATACACCTGAAAGTGCGGGCTTAATTGAAACTGAAACTGTATCATTTCCATTTGCGGTATCAACTAAGCCATTAGGTAATGATGTCCAAGATTTGATGTTGTAAGTAATTCCTGAAAGAAAGTTGTAATTTGCAAGTAACACCGTGTCTGCACTTCTATTAGGACCATTTGCAGTGTCCAACGTGCCGGTATAAGAATAAGATGGTTGTATGTTTCCGTTTACTGACCATCCAACATTAACACCTGTTATGCTGTTGTAACCGCCATTTTTAATCTCAATTTTTACGTCATTGAAACCAGGGCAGAAATTCTTTGGGCTAATAACGGAAGAAGCACTTGCATTATTAATTCCGCTTTTCAAAGGTTTAATTAAAACATCATAATCCTCAACTTCACCATATGATTGAGAGCCACATGGGCCAACAGGTACAGCAACATAATTACATCTAACTCTCATTCTAGTTAAACCAATATTTGGGGTGGCTGGTATCGTAACTAATCCAGTGTAAGGAGCAATTCCTGAAGAAATCGAATTATAAACTTCCTCTCCAGGGTCGAGGAAGAAACCATTGTTGTTGTAATCAATCCAAATTTTAAAACCTTGGCTGTAAATAGGGCCGGCTTGAACAGTAAAATTAAAGGTGGAATTGGGTTCAACCTCAAGAGTTTGATTAGTAATATGGCTATAACTACCACCGCTGCAACCTGAAGATAAATTTGAAATATTTGTTGTGCCTCCGGTAGTTGAGAAATTCACAATTTGGTCACCAACAGCACAGCCTGTGCTAGTAATTGGAGAACAGTAAGTTTGGGCAGAAATAAGCCCAGAACAAAGCATAAGAATTGAGAAGAGGTAAATTTTTTTCATGTATGCAATTTTAGAAACTTATTAAGTTTAGTAAAAGTACAAAATAAATATGAAAAGTGAGTTTTTGTATAAAACCCTAAAATATAAGTTGTTGACGGGTGAATTATCGCAAAACAAATCGATTTACATCGTCTTCGGTTATCTGGGTTTCGCCTAAAATTAGCAACCTTTCGGTAACATTCCTTAATTCTCTAATATTTCCTGGCCAGTTGTAATTTGAGAGGGCTTCAATTGATTTTGTAGTAAATTCTTTACTTGTAAAACCTTGTTCTTTGCAAATGTCTTCTGTAAAAAAATTAATCAGTAACTCAATATCGTCTTTTCGGGTTTTTAAAGCTGGAGATTCAATTAAAATAACTGATAGTCGGTGATACAAGTCTTCTCTAAAGTTTCCTTTGGCAATTTCTTCTTTAAGGTTTTTATTGGTGGCGGCAAGAACTCTAACATCAACAGTTAATTCTTTTTCTCCACCCACACGGGTAATTTTCTTTTCTTGTAACGCTCTAAGAACTTTAGCCTGCGCCGAAAGACTCATGTCTCCAATTTCATCAAGAAACAGGGTGCCTCCAATTGCTTGTTCAAATTTTCCTTTACGTAGTTTATGTGCTGAAGTAAAAGCTCCTTTTTCATGACCAAAAAGTTCGCTTTCAATTAATTCAGAAGGAATCGCGGCACAGTTAACCTCAATAAATGAATTTTTATTTCTTGTACTTTGCTTATGAATTTGCCGTGCTATTAATTCTTTACCCGTTCCATTTTCGCCAGTTATTAAAACTCTTGCATCAGTTTGAGCAACCTTTTCAATCAGAGCCTTAATTTCATTAATGGCATCTGACTCTCCTACAATATCGGTGTTCTTTTTAGAAGATATTTTCCTCTTAAGTGTTTTAGTTTCTTCCTTTAGGTCTTTTTTCTCTAGTGCATTTCGAACTGTTACCAAAAGTCTATTTAAATCAATAGGTTTTTGAATAAAATCAAAAGCTCCTTTTTTAATTGCATCAACCGCAGTTTCAACTGTGCCGTGTCCTGAAATCATGACAAATACCAATTCTGGGTTTTTCTCTAAAGCTGCTTCTAATACCTCAATGCCATCAAATTTCGGCATTTTTATATCGCAAAAAATAAGGTCGTAATTGTTGTTGTTAATGGCTGATAATCCCCTAATGCCATCTTCAGCTTCATCAACATTAAATTTTTCATACTCTAAAACATCTCTTAAGGAATTACGAATACTTCTTTCATCGTCGATAACTAATATCCTGCTCATATTTTTATTAAATGTTTCAATAGTACTCCTTCTTTTAAAGAATATTTTGATTGAATGATTTTATTAATTGTGAAGTTGCTTAGGATAAAGTTAACAATAAACATTCCATAAATAATGTACTCTGCTCTAAAACCCTCTAATCCTTTTGTTTGTAGTTTTTCATTTTTTGATGATGAGAGTAACTTAGCGTAAATCTTTTTGAATGCAGCAATATTTAATTCATAGGATAATGTTTCCGGTCGTTTGTTTGAACTGTTTGTGCTGAAATAATGGATATCGGCAAGTGTATCAAAAGCCCCTGAAGATCCAATGAGGTTGATTTCATTCACTTGGAGTAGGTTTTTTATAGAACCAATTTGTTCTTTGAAAAGGAGCCGTAAACTATTGTTTACCTCATTGATATCGTTTCCCGAAACAATATCTCCAAACGCGAATATTTTTTTAAGCATTGATACTCCAATTTTATGACTGTAGAAGCTCTTTATTCCTGTATTATCAGCATAAATTATTTCTGTACTACCACCACCAATATCAATTATTAATGAAGGTTTGCTTATATGTACACAATAATGTATTGATTTAAATATGAGCTCAGCTTCTGTTTTGCCATCAATGATTTCTAATTCTAATCCAAAGAGATCATTTAATTCTTCAATGAAATTTTGTCCATTATTTGCTTCGCGAAAAGCAGAAGTGGCAACACCAACAATTTTAACTACTTGATGCTTTCTCGCAACTTCAAGGTGACTTTTAATGGCACTTTTAGCTCTTTGTTGAGCGGATAAAGAAATTTCCCCATCGCGGAACACAGCATCTCCTAGTTTAACAGGAACTTTAATATCGACGAGTATATTTAAATGGTCATTTACAAAATGGCCAACTGCCAGGTTGAAAGTGTTAGTCCCTAAATCTAGAACTGCAATTTTCATTTTTCAGCCTTAATAAGCCACCTAAGCATTTCTTTGTAACTAGGCCTTTTACCATACATAAGTAATCCGATTCTGTAAATTTTAGACGCTAACCAAACTGTTATAACGAAGCCTATGATTAAAAGAGCCATTGATGTAGCAACTTCCCACAAAGGAATACCTCCATCTCCAACTCCAATTGCAAGCCTTACCATCATAACGATAGGCGAGGTGAGGGGGAAAATGGAAAACCAAAATGCCGCTGGGCCATTTGGATTTTGTACAGCAAATATTGAAATCATATATGCTGCGATCAGAGGTAAGGTTATGGGTAGCATGAATTGTTGAACATCTGTTTCACTATCTACAGCTGATCCAACTGCGGCAAACATGGCACTGTATAATAGATAGCCAAATAAAAAATAGAATCCGAACATGCTTAGCATTAATGGAAAATTAATTCTACTTATTATATTACCATTCTCAATGAGTTGTTTTGCTGAAATTCCATTATCAGGTTGCATGTTCTGCATTATTTCCGCACTCATTTGCGTTGAAGACACCACATCGGCTCCATAATTGTTTCCAATGATAAGTGTAACAGCAAACGTGTAGAGAATTGTTGTTAAAATAATCCACAACAAAAATTGAGTAAGTCCAACCATCGCTACTCCGATAATTTTACCCATCATAAGCTGAAATGGTTTGACTGATGAAATAATAACCTCCACAATTCTACTGGTCTTCTCTTCAATAACACCTCGCATTACCTGCACCCCGTATAGAAATATAAAAAAGTAAATCATCAGGCCAAATACAAAACCAACTGCATTTTTTTCAGTATCCATTTTCTCTTCGGTTCCTTCTGAAGAGAACTTTACCGCATTTAAATGAAAATTAGTATTTACTTTTTCAAAGTCAGCACGATCTATTTTAAATAATTCCAGTTTAAGATCCTCAACAATTTTTTCAACCTTGTTTTCAATGTTTTTAATTGAGTTTAAACTAGGCTGCTTCTTAAAATAGAGCATGGCATTGTTTGCATATGCAATGTTTTTCGGAATGTATAAAACGGCAGTGTAATCGGATTTATAGAATATTTCTTTAGCGTACTCTATGGTATAATTGTCGTAATCAAATTCAACATCAGAAGTACTTTTTAATATTTCAAAGGTTGGGTATTGGTCATCAACAACAAGTATTCGTTGATGTTCGCTGTCTTCCATTCCTATCCACATTATGGCTGTGATTAAACCCGCCATAAGAATTGGCCCAAGTAGGGTCAGAATGATGAATGTTTTTTTTGTAACTCTGGTAAGGTACTCTCTTTTAATTATTAGCCAAGTCTTATTCATCTTGCAGATTTTCTTTTGACACTTGGTTGATAAAAATCTCGTTCATTGAGGGCAATATTTCTTGGGCATGAAGTATTTCAACCTCTTTAATGGTATGCTCTAAAAGAACATTAAGCGATTTGCCGTTGGTTGATTTTACTTTTACCTCATGCAGATTGCCGTTGTTTTTTTTAGCCATTAATTCAAAATCCGTCCACAACGCGTTAGTAAACCCAATTAAGTCCCCTTTGAATTTGAGATGAAATAGGTTTTCTTTAAAAGAGTTTTTAATTTCTTCAACTGAGCCTTCCAATATTTTTTTTGATCGGTTAATAAGAACAATATCATCACATATCTCTTCAACCGACTCCATATTGTGAGTAGAGAAAATGATGGTGGTTCCTTTTTCTTGAAGAGCTTTTATTTCATTTTTAATAAGATTGGTATTGATTGGGTCAAAGCCTGAGAATGGTTCATCCAAAATTATAAGCTCAGGGTCATGCAGGACAGTTGAAATAAACTGAATTTTTTGTTGCATACCTTTTGACAGGTCCTCAACTTTGCTTTTGCTCCAATCTAATAAATCAAGCTTGGTGAGCCAATTTTTAATTCTTACAAGTGCTTCTGATTTTTCTACACCTTTTAGTTGTGCCAAGTATAAGAGCTGTTCACCAACTTTCATTTTCTTATAAAGGCCTCTTTCTTCAGGTAAATATCCTATAGATCTTACAGCATGGTTTGTAATGGCCTTACCATTAAAATACACTGATCCACTTTCTGGTTCAAGAATTTTGTTAATGATTCTAATGAGCGTTGTTTTACCAGCCCCATTTGGCCCTAGTAATCCAAAAATTTTCCCTTTTTCGATATCAAAACTAACATCAGTTAATGCTTGATGACCCGAAAAAATTTTACTGACTTGATTGATTTGAAGTATCATTAACTAAATGTAGGAAGTAATGTCAAAAATAGTTTACGATAATCAAAAATGCTACATTAAGAAAAATATTCTCTCATTCTAGAGAAAAAGCTTTTCTCATTATGGTCAGGATTAGGAATGAAATTTTCAGAATCCTTTAATTCAATTAATATTTCACGCTCTTTACTGGAAAGGTTTTTAGGCGTCCAGATATTGATATGGATGAGTTGATCTCCTTTACCATAAGCATTTACCGATGGTAAGCCTTTGCCTTTAAGGCGTAGAATTTTGCCCGCCGAAGTGCCAGGAGCTATTTTGATTTTAGCTTTACCATCAAGGGTTGGGATTTCTTTTGAATCACCAAGTGCAGCATCAGCAAAGTTTAAATATAAATCGTAATGTAAATTGCCACCTTCTCTTTGAAAATCGTCATGAGGAAGTTCTTCAATAAGTACAATAAGATCTCCAGCTACACCATTCATAGGGCCTTCGTTTCCTTTTCCTCTTACTGAAAGTTGCATTCCTTCTTCAACACCTGCAGGAACTTCAATTGATTCGACTCTTTCTTCTCTTTTTTGTCCGTTTTGGTCTGAACCAGATGGTCTGCCAGATAGGGATTGTCCTGCTCCGCCACAAGTTGGACATGTTGCAGAAGTTTGCATTTGTCCAAGAATAGTATTAGCTATTCGTGTTACTGAACCCGATCCACCACAGGTTGCGCAAGAGCTGAATTTTGCTCCGGCAACATTTACCAGTTTATTGAGTTTTATTTTTTTGGTAACACCATTTGAGATTTCTTCGAGCGTAAGTTTTACTTTGATTCTAAGATTAGAACCTTTCCTAACTCTAGTTCTGCCTTGTTGTTGACCAAAGCCACCACCACCAAATGCTCCACCAAAAACATCGCCAAATTGGCTGAAAATGTCATCCATGTTCATGCCACCAAACCCACCACCGGCGGCCCCACCAACACCAGCATGACCAAATTGATCATATTTTTGTTTTTTGGTTGCATTACTTAAAACATCATATGCTTCAGCTGCTTCCTTAAATTTATCCTCAGCTTCCTTGTTGTCAGGATTTTTGTCGGGATGAAATTTAATGGCTATTTTTCTGTAAGCCTTTTTAATTTCATCGCTAGCAGCGCTTTTCGAAACGCCTAATACGTCGTAATAATCTCTTTTTGACATAATTTTTTTATTCGCCTACTACAACTTTTGCAAATCGTAATACTTTATCATTTAGGTAATAACCTTTTTCAATAACATCAACTACTTTGCCTCGTAATTTTTTTGAAGGAGCAGGGATTTTTGTTAACGCTTCATGCTCATCTACATCAAACTCTTTTCCTTGAGAGTTCATTTCCTTTAACCCTTTAGACTTTAAGATATTGAAAAACTTGTTATTAAGTAATTCCATACCTTCTTTAATGTCTTTTATGTTGTCGCTTTTTTTGTTCGCGGCTATAGCGCGCTCAAAATCATCTGCAACAGGAATTAAATCTCCAAGTAAATTTTTATTTGCATTGGTTATTATTTCAAGCTTTTCTTTGGCAGTTCTTCTCCTAAAGTTCTCGAATTCAGAGTACAACCTAATATATTTGTTGTTCAATTCATCCACTTGTTTAGTAAGCTTTTCTTCATTTGATTCTTCCGCAGTTTCTTCTTTTATTTCTTCCGCAGCTTCGTTACCTATAGTTATCTCTTCGTCAGTAATTTCTTTTTCTTGTTCAGTTGACATAGTCTTATAATTGATAATTGGTACATTACAAATGCCAAACCAATTGAAATAATTTGACATTATGGCATAAAAAAAGATTTGTCGTAGCGACAAATCTTTAAAATTGTTTTGTTATAATTTAGCTTAGAATTTTTCTACGTATTTATCTAAAACTTGATGCAATTTAGCACCCCGTAAATTCGCTGCTATTATAATACCGTTTTTGTCAACTAAAAAGTTGGTTGGTATACCTGTTACCTTGTATGCTGCTGCTGCTTCAGAATTCCAGAATTTCAAGTCACTTACGTGATAACCCCAACTTAGTTGATCTTGTTTAATTGCATTAATCCAAGCGTCTTTAGATCTATCTAAAGAAACTGAATATACCGTAAAGCCCTTTGAGTCTTTCATTTTTGCATTGCTGTATTTTTTATAAGCAGCAACTACGTTAGGATTCTCTCTTCTGCATGGTCCGCACCATGAAGCCCAAAAGTCAATAAGAACCAATTTTCCTTTTAAAGATGATAAAGGAATTTTATTTCCGTCAGGACTTAGAAGGTTGATTTCAGGAGCTAAATTACCGATTTCTGTTCCTATAACAGCTTCTTGAGCTGAAGCAGAGTAATGAAATAAACTGAACATCATTAGTAAAGCGAAAGTACCAATTGTAATTTTAGTAGTTAATCTAAAGTTTTTCATAATTAATTAGTATTTAGTCTTTTAATGTTTGCTCCAATGGCATTTAATCTTTTATCAAAAAATTGATATCCTCTGTCAATTTGCTCAATATTATGAATCACACTAGTTCCTTCAGCTGATAAAGCAGCAATTAGCAAAGATACTCCAGCTCTAATATCAGGAGATGTCATTTCAATTGCTTTCAATGGATATTCTTTGTTTAGCCCAATAACTGTTGCTCTATGCGGATCACAAAGTATAATTTGGGCTCCCATATCGATTAATTTGTCTACAAAAAACAATCTGCTTTCAAACATTTTTTGATGAATTAAAGCGCTTCCTTTAGCTTGGGTTGCAATAACCAATAGTATACTTATTAGGTCAGGGGTAAACCCTGGCCAAGGAGCATCTGCAATAGTTAAAATAGACCCGTCAATGAACTTGTTGATTTCATAATTTTGTTGTTTAGGAACAAAAATATCTTCTCCTCTTTGTTCAATTTTAATGCCAAGTTTTCTGAAAGTGTCGGGTATAACACCAAGGTGTTCATAGCCTGCATTTTTAATTGTAATGCTAGATTCGGTCATTGCTGCTAAGCCGATTAAGCTCCCAACCTCAATCATATCAGGCAGCATTGAATGTTCACAGCCATCTAAAGTATTTACACCTGTGATATGGAGCATATTTGAGCCGATTCCGTCTATTATTCCACCCATAGAAACGATCATTTTGCACAATTGCTGAATGTAAGGCTCGCAGGCAGCATTGTAAATAGTGGTTTTCCCTTCAGCAAGTGCTGCAGCCATAATTACATTTGCAGTTCCAGTTACAGATGCTTCATCGAGCATAATGTAGCAACCTTTAAGTCTTTTTGCTTCAGCCTTATAGAAATTAGTTTGAGCATCAAAAGAAAAAGTTGCTCCGAGTTTTTCAAATCCATGAAAATGAGTATCAAGCCTTCTCCTGCCTATTTTATCCCCGCCTGGCTTTGGTATATACCCTTTCCCAAACCTCGATAATAGTGGACCTACTATCATTATTGAGCCTCTTAACCCCGAGCCCTTTTTCTTGAAATCGTCAGAATTTAAATAGTCAATATTTACTTTATCAGCAACAAATTCAAATGTTTCAGGAGCTATTTTAGTGATTTTTACCCCAAGAGCTTTTAATAACTCAATTAGCTTATTGATGTCAAGAATATCTGGAACTCTTTTAAGAGTCACCTTTTTTGGAGTAAGTAAAACAGCACATAAAATTTGAAGTGCTTCATTTTTTGCTCCCTGTGGAGTTATTTCACCTGAAAGTTGGCGACCTCCTTCAATTACAAAAGTCCCCATTAATTATGTTTTTGATAGTTTTTCTTTTTTCTAGAAGGTTTGCTATTGTTACTTCTTTTTTTATGCCTGCTTTTTAAGAGAATTTCTGCTGTTGAAACCATATTGTATTCAGGTTTTATTTTTAATTGACCTTCAGAAATATCAATTAAATGTTTATTTATCACCTCATCTTCAACGCTATCTCTATTATAATTAAGATAGAATTTCTTCATTAGGTTCGCTATATTCTCAACAAAGGCTTCTTTTTTCTCGCCTTCTTCCATTTTTATAGCTTCTTTGATAAATTGAGAAACAGTGCTACCGTAATACTTGTATTTTATTTTTGAAACTATACCATAGCTAACTCTTACCGGTAAATCTGTTTCCTTCGGAACCGGTTTAGGATATGGCGACTCAAAATCGATATCATAACCTGCCATAATATACAAATGATCCCAAAGTTTGTGAGTGAAATCCTCCACATCTCTAAGGTGAGGATTTTTGTTTCCCATTATTTTAATCAAAGTTTTGGCAGCCAAATTTCGGGTGTCTTTATCTTCTATGGTAATGATATGCTCTACCATTTCATGAATAGATCTGCCATACTCTGGTAATGGAAGGCTTTTTAGTGAAGAATTGTAAATCATTTGTTTGTATAGTATTAAGTCGCCAAAAATAGGTTTTTCAAAGAAGTTTTAACTTGGCAAATTTGAGTAGAAGTTGTTTTTCTCCAATGTTGTTAAAAACGACCGTTGCTTTTTTGTTTGGAGAAACGCCTTCAAGTTTAGTTATTTTTCCTTTCCCAAATCGTAAATGTTCAACCTCTGCGCCAATAAATAGTTTTGAATTGTCAGAATCAGTATGGATTGATACCTTTTGGGAATCACTAACTTTTTTTAACCTAGTTGGAGGGTCGAAAGCTGCGGTTGGCTTTTTTAAAGGTATTGTTTTTTTCGGTATCGAAGGCTGGGATTTAAATAGTTCCATTTCAGGATAGTCAAGGTATCTTGCATCAATCTCTTCAATAAACCTTGAAGGTTCGCAGTGATTTAAGTTCCCCCATTTAAACCTGGTAAGAGCAAAACTTAAATAGGCCCTATTCATTGCCCTGGTAATGGCTACATAAAAAAGTCGCCTTTCTTCTTCTAAGTCTGATCTTGAGTTAATAGACAATTGTGAAGGAAAAAGGTTTTCCTCTAGTCCTGCTACAAAAACATAAGGAAACTCAAGTCCTTTGGAGGCATGTATGGTCATTAACGTAACCTTAACAATATCATCATCCGATTCATTGTCTTGATCTGTCAACAGGGCAACATCGTTCATGAAGTCAGCTAACTTGTTGTCTAGCCCTTGTTCTTTTTGATTTTCAGTAAAATCCTTGAGCCCTGAAATTAACTCCTGAATGTTCTCATATCGATTCAACCCTTCAACAGATTTGTCGGAATAAAGTTCTTTAAGCAATCCCGATGATGCCGCTATTTTTTCTCCTGCTTCAAACGAAGTTAAATTCTCAGCAATTGCTTTGAAAGAATGGATTAATTCTATGAAGCCTAGCAACTTATTCATGGTAGCATTTGCTATTCCAATATTTCTAAGGTTGGAGTTCGTTACTACTTCCCACAAACTCATATTGTTTGAAGCGGCGGTTAATAAAATCTTATCTATTGTGGTCTTTCCTATTCCTCTAGCTGGGTAGTTTACTGCTCGTTTAAAGGCTTCTTCATCTTTTTGATTTAACGCTAACCTGTAATAAGCAAGTAAATCCTTTATTTCTTTTCTATGGTAAAAGGATAGGCCACCATATATTCGATAAGGAATATTAGATCTTCTTAAGGCTTCTTCAAGTGCTCTTGATTGAGCATTCGTTCTATATAGAATTGCATAAGAATCGTAACCACTGTGATTTCTCATTTCTAATGAGAAAAGTTCATTTGCAATTGCCGCAGCTTCTTCGTTATCAGAATTGGTTCTGAATACTTTTATTTTTTCGCCTTCGACGTTACTAGTCCAAACCTCTTTTTTGAGTTGCTCTGAGTTGTGTTTAATTATTGAGTTTGCTGCATTAACAATATATTGGGTTGATCTGTAATTTTGTTCCAGTTTATATACTGCAGTATCGGTGTACATTTTTTTGAAATTTAAAATGTTCTCAATATTCGCACCACGAAATGCGTATATGCTTTGCGCATCATCACCCACCACACAAATATTTTCAAACTTAGCAGCAAGCCTTTTAAGAATAGTTAATTGTGAAAAATTGGTATCTTGAAACTCATCTACCAAAATATATTTGAATTTGCTTTGATATTTCACCAAAGCTTGAGCGTCATCCCTAAGAAGAATGTTCATTTTGTATAAAAGATCATCAAAATCCATAGCTCCAGCTGCAAAGCATCTGTTTTGATATGATTGGTATACCTTATAAATTAATGGTTTGTTTGATCGAGCGTCATCGCCAACTATAGTTGTATTTTTTTCGTAAGCCTCAGCGCTAATTAGGTTGTTTTTAGCTGATGAAATTCTGCTGTAAACAAGATTAGGTTTGTATATTTTTGGGTCTAAGCTGAATTCCTTGAGAATGGTTTTAATCAAACTTTTAGAATCATCAGAGTCGTAAATGGTGAAATTTGCAGGATATCCTATTTTGGAATGTTCAATTCTTAAAATCTTAGCAAAAACCGAATGAAAGGTTCCCATCCAAAGATTTCTGGCATTTCCCGAGCCAATTTTAGAGCTTACTCGCTCTTTCATTTCTCTAGCCGCCTTGTTCGTAAAAGTAAGGGAAAGAATATTGAAAGGGTCAATACCTTGACTTATCATGTAGGCGATTTTATAAGTTAGTACTCGCGTTTTACCAGAGCCTGCTCCAGCAATTATCATGTTTGGTCCATTAACATGAAGAACAGCTTCTCGTTGCGCATCGTTTAACTCATTTAAAAACTCCATGCCGCGAAAATAGCCGTAGGCTTAATTAGTTTAATGATTTAGGTAATTATTTTTTAACAATTCAAATGACGAAAGACCTCAGAGTATATGGATTTGAGGTGTTTCGCCCCCCTTATTGGTTATTAAAAAAATAATGTGAATATCTATTGTGTAGATTAAATATTCGTGTACCTTTGCAGCCCTTAAAAATAAGGTAAAAAGCAAAAATTACAGAAATAGTATGCCTACAATACAGCAACTAATTAGAAAAGGTCGTCAAAGCAACTCGCAGTCAAGTAAGTCTGCAGCTTTAGATTCTTGTCCTCAAAGAAGAGGCGTATGTGTAAGAGTTTACACCACTACACCAAAGAAACCTAACTCAGCAATGAGGAAAGTAGCAAGGGTTCGTTTGACCAATGGAAAAGAAGTGAATGCTTACATTCCAGGAGAAGGTCATAACCTACAAGAACATTCAATCGTTTTAGTCAGAGGCGGTAGGGTGAAAGATTTGCCAGGTGTTAGATATCATATTGTTCGTGGAGCATTAGATACAGCAGGCGTAGAAGGAAGAACTCAAAGAAGATCAAAATACGGAACAAAACGTCCGAAGAAATAAGTAACCAATGAGAAAGGTAAAACCAAAAATTAGAAAAACTGAGCCAGACCCAAAGTTTGGTGAAGAGCTAGTAACAAAGTTTGTTAATAATCTTATGTTGCAAGGTAAGAAAAGTACTTCTTACAAAATATTTTACGATGCCCTAGATATAGTTGAAGATAAGACAAGTGAGAACGGGTTAGATACTTGGAAGAAAGCGCTTACTAATGTGACGCCACAGGTTGAGGTTAGAAGTAGGCGTGTTGGAGGGGCAACTTTTCAGATTCCTACTGAGGTTCGTTCAAGTAGAAAAACATCTATGGCAATGAAGTGGATGATTAGTTATGCTAGAAAGAGAAGTGGTAAGGCAATGGCTTTAAGGTTAGCTGAAGAAATCATGGCTGGTGCCAAAGAAGAGGGAGCTGCTTTCAAGAAGAAAGAAGACACGCATAGAATGGCTGAGGCTAATAAGGCTTTTTCACATTTCAGAATCTAATTGAGATGGCGAAAAGAGATTTAAAATACACAAGAAATATTGGTATTGCTGCTCATATTGATGCAGGAAAAACCACCACTACCGAAAGAATTCTATATTACGGTGGTGTAAGTCATAAGATTGGAGAAGTTCATGATGGAGCTGCTACAATGGATTGGATGGCTCAAGAGCAAGAAAGAGGAATTACAATTACTTCTGCTGCTACTACTTTGAATTGGGATTATAGAAATCAACAGTATCACGTGAATATTATTGATACTCCTGGTCACGTTGATTTTACAGTTGAAGTAAATAGATCATTAAGAGTTCTTGATGGTTTAGTTTTTCTATTTAGTGCAGTTGATGGTGTTGAGCCACAATCTGAAACTAACTGGAGGCTGGCAGATAACTACAATGTTTCTAGAATTGGGTTTGTAAATAAAATGGACAGACAAGGTGCTGATTTTTTAAATGTTTGCAAGCAAGTAAAAGAAATGTTAGGCTCTGAAGCTGTGGCTCTACAATTGCCTATTGGTGCTGAAGAAACTTTTATTGGTGTTGTTGATTTAATAAACTTTAGAGGTATCGTTTGGAATGAGGATGATATGGGAATGACTTTTAAAGAAGTACCGATTCCTGAAGATATGTTAGAAGAAGCTACTGAATACAGAGAGAAACTTCTTGAGGCTGTAGCTGATTTTGACGATAAATTAATGGAGAAGTATTTTGAGGATCCTGAGTCAATCAGCGAGAGAGAAATATTAACTGCATTACGTGAGGCCACAATAGCAATGAAAATTGTACCGATGATGTGTGGTTCCGCTTTTAAAAACAAAGGTGTTCAAGCAATGTTGGATATGGTAATGGAGATTTTACCTTCTCCATTAGATCAGGAAGGAATTGTTGGAACACATCCAGACACCGAAGAAGAAATTATTAGAAAACCTTCTACTGATGAGCCTTTTGCAGGGCTTGCATTTAAAATTGCAACGGATCCATTTGTAGGACGGTTGTGTTTTACGAGAGCGTATTCAGGAATTTTAAGTTCAGGGTCTTATATATTAAACACAAGAACAGGTAAGAAAGAAAGGATCTCTAGAATATTCCAGATGCATGCTAATAAGCAAAATCAGATCGATGAATTAGCAGCTGGTGATATTGGAGCTTTAGTGGGCTTTAAGAATATAAAAACTGGAGATACTCTTTGTGATATGAAGAGTCCAATTATTCTTGAATCAATGGATTTCCCTGAACCAGTTATCGGTATAGCAATTGAGCCAAAAACTCAGGTTGATGTTGATAAAATGGGAATGGCCTTGGCTAAATTATCTGAAGAAGATCCAACATTAACAATTCATACTGACGAAGATTCAGGTCAAACTGTATTGAGCGGAATGGGTGAATTGCATCTTGAAATTATTCTTGATCGTTTGAAACGTGAGTTTAAAGTAGAATGTAATCAAGGAGCTCCACAGGTTAATTATAAAGAAACAATAAAAGGCTCAATTGACCATAGAGAGATTTATAAAAAACAATCAGGTGGTCGTGGTAAATTTGCCGACATTAGTGTAGTTATTGAGCCAAGAACTGATGGAGAACAAGGTCTTTTATTTGTAGACAGTATTAAAGGGGGGCATATTCCTCGTGAATTTATACCTTCAGTTGAAAAGGGCTTTAAAGAAGCAATGAAAAATGGTGTTCTTGCAGGTTATCAAGTTGATAGTCTTAAAGTGACATTAAATGATGGTTCTTTCCACGCTGTGGATTCGGATGCTCTATCTTTTGAGATTTGCGCTAAAATGGCCTATAGAAATGGAATGCCACAAGCACAACCAGTTCTTTTGGAACCTATAATGAAAATTGAAGTGGTAACTCCTGAAGAAAACATGGGTGATATAGTTGCTGATTTAAACCGTAGAAGAGGTGTTATTTCGGGTATGGATGATAGAGCAGGTGCGAAAATCGTTAAAGGAAATGTACCGCTTTCAGAAATGTTTGGATACGTAACATCATTAAGAACCATGTCTTCTGGTAGAGCCAGCTCTACTATGGAGTTTGAGAGATTTGATGATGCTCCTAATAATATAGCTAAAGCGGTGATAGAAAAAATTAAAGGTAAAAAAGAACTAGCATAATTTGAGATAATGGCACAAAAAATAAGAATCAAACTTAAATCGTACGACCATAATTTGGTTGACAAGTCGGCTGAGAAAATTGCTAAAACAGTTAAAACAACTGGAGCAGTTGTTAATGGACCAATTCCATTACCAACAAATAAAAAGATTTTTACGGTTTTAAGATCTCCTCATGTTAACAAAAAAGCGAGAGAGCAATTTCAATTAAGTTCATACAAAAGATTGATGGACATTTATAGTTCGTCATCTAAAACGGTAGATGCTCTAATGAAACTAGAATTACCTAGTGGAGTTGAAGTAGAAATTAAAGTATAATAAGTTATGTCAGGTTTAATAGGAAAAAAAATAGGAATGACTAGCTTTTTCGATGACAATGGAAAGAATATTCCATGTACATTGATTGAAGCAGGTCCATGTGTAGTAACTCAAATTAAGGATGAGAGTGTAGATGGTTACAACTCAATTCAATTGGGATACGGACAAGCGAAAGAAAAAAGAACAAGCAAGGCATTGCAAGGTCATTTTAAGAAGGCTGGTTCTGAATTGAAACGAAAAGTTGTTGAATTTGATTTCTCAGATGAATTCAAGTTAGGTGATGTTTTGGATGTTTCTGTATTTGAAGAAGGTGATTTCGTAGATGTTGCCGGAACCTCAAAGGGGAAAGGATTTCAGGGTGTTGTAAAGCGTCATAAGTTTCATGGTGTTGGAGATGCAACTCACGGTCAACATAACAGATTGAGAGCTCCTGGGTCTATCGGTGCCGCGTCATATCCTGCTAGAGTATTCAAAGGAATGAAGATGGCAGGTCGTATGGGTGGTGTTAGGGTAAAAACTACCAACCTTCGAGTAGTGAAAGTTTTGAAAGAAGATAATATTTTGGTTCTTAAAGGTGCTGTACCAGGTGCAAAAGGATCATATGTAACCATTGAGAAGTAAAATGGAATTAGCGATATTTAATAAAGAAGGAAAAGACACAGGCAACAAAGCAAAGCTTAGTTCAGGTGTTTTCGGAATAGAGCCAAGTGAGCATGCTATGTATTTAGACGTGAAGCAATTTTTGGCTGCTAACCGACAAGGTACTCACAAATCGAAAGAGAGAGCAGAGATAGCTGGTAGTACTAGAAAGATTAAGAAACAGAAAGGAACAGGTACAGCGCGTGCAGGTTCAATTAAAAATCCATTGTTTAGAGGCGGAGGCCGTGTTTTCGGCCCAAAACCTAGAGACTATGATTTTAAGTTGAACAAGAAACTTAAATTACTTGCTAGAAAATCAGCCTTAAGCGCCAAGCTAAATGATAAAGAAATTTCTATTGTTGAAAATTTTGATTTCGAAGCTCCAAAGACTAAACTGTATGAGGCTTTTTTGTCAAATTTTGAAATGGTAAATAAAAAATCCTTACTAGTGCTTGATGGGGAGAATAAAAATCTATATTTGTCCTCCCGAAATTTAAAGGGGGCTAAAACCGTAAATTGCTTGGAACTAAATACTTACGATATTATCAATGCTGATAAAGTGTTTATTTCAGAGAAGGCTTTAGGTAAAATAGAAGAAACATTAAGTTAAGATGAGGATAATTGTTAAACCGGTGATTACCGAGAAAATGTCAGAGAGTTCCGAAAAGATGGGAAACTATGCATTTGTGGTAAATCCAAAAGCTAACAAGCTTGAAATAAGAAAAGCTGTAGAAGAAATGTATGGTGTAACTGTAACGGCAGTTAATACTATGAACTACGCAGGTAAATCTAAATCTCGTTTTACAAAAACCGGTGTGCAAAATGGTAAAACTGCAGCATACAAAAAAGCTATAATCAAAGTAGTTGAAGGTGATACGATTGATTTTTATAGCAATATATAATTAGGTAAAGATGGCTGTAAAGAAATTTAAACCGGCAACTCCGGGTCAGAGATATAAAGTAGCTAATACTTTTGAGACAATCACAAAGTCTACTCCTGAAAAAAGTCTTATTGCTACTCAGACTAGATCTGGTGGTAGAAATAAAGATGGAAAAATGACCATGCGTCACATGGGTGGTGGTCACAAAAAGAAATACAGAATTATCGATTTTAAAAGAGATAAATTTAATGTTCCTGCTACTGTTGCAGGTGTTGAATATGATCCAAATCGTACTTGTAGAATAGCTCTTTTGCATTATGCAGATGGTGAAAAAAGATACATCATTGCTCCAAATGGACTGGAAGTTGGACAAAAGTTAGTGTCTGGTGAAAATGTAGCTCCTGAAGTAGGAAACACTTTGTATTTAAAGGATATTCCATTAGGTACAGTTATTCATAATGTTGAACTAGCACCAGGAAGAGGTGGAGTTATGGCAAGAAGCGCTGGAGCACATGCACAGTTATCTGCCAAGGACGGAAAATACGCTATTGTTAAATTGCCTTCTGGTGAAACAAGAATGGTTTTACAAACTTGTTTAGCTACTGTTGGAAGTGTATCAAATGCTGAACATGCATTAGAAAAACATGGTAAAGCCGGCAGAAAAAGATGGTTAGGTAGAAGGCCTAGAACAAGAGGTGTTGTTATGAATCCTGTAGATCACCCAATGGGTGGTGGAGAAGGTAGAGCTTCTGGTGGTCATCCGAGATCACGAAATGGTATTCCTGCTAAAGGATTCAAAACTCGTAACAAGAAGAAGTTATCTAATAAATTTATAATTACTAAACGAAAATAATAGCAAACTATGGCTAGATCGTTAAAGAAACCACCGTTTGTTCATTATAAATTGAACAGAAGAGTTATAGAAACTCAAGAGGGAGGAAAGAAAAATGTTATCAAAACCTGGTCCAGAGCGTCAATGATTACTCCAGACTTTGTAGGATTAACATTTGCAGTTCATAATGGGAATAAGTTTATTCCTGTATATGTTACAGAAAACATGGTAGGACACAAATTAGGTGAATTTGCACCGACACGTTTGTGGCGAGGTCATGGTGGTAAAAAGAATAAAAAATAATTGATCGATGGGAGCGCGAAAGAAAATACAAGCCGAAAATCTTAAAGAGGCTAACAAAGAAGTGTATAGTGCACAATTGAGAAATTGTCCAACATCACCTCGAAAGATGAGATTAGTTGCAGATATGATTAGAGGCGTTCAAGTTGAGAAAGCATCTTTTTTGTTGCAATTTAGTAAGAAAGAAGCAGCTAAGAGAGTTGAGAAGTTACTTTGGTCGGCAATAAATAATTACGAACAAAAATCTGGTAACTCTTGGGAGTCAGCAAATTTGAGTGTAAAAGAAATATTTGTTGATAGTGGTAGAATGTTAAAAAGGGTTCAACCTGCACCTCAAGGGCGTGCTCATAGAATAAGAAAAAGATCAAATCACGTAACGGTTGTATTAGAATCAACCATCAAAGAATAGTTCAATGGGACAAAAAGCAAATCCAATAGCAAACAGATTAGGTTTTATTCGAGGATGGGATTCTAATTGGTACGGTGGGCGTAAATACGCAGACAAATTAGTTGAAGATCATAAAATAAGAAGATACCTTAATATTAGACTTGAAAAGGCTAGTGTTTCAAGAATAATTATTGAAAGAACTTTAAAGTTAATTACTGTTACTATTAAAACTGCTAGACCAGGAATTATCATTGGTAAAGGTGGACAGGAAGTTGATAAGCTGAAAGAGGAATTAAAAAAAATCACTCAAAAAGATGTTCAAATCAACATTTATGAAATTAAAAGACCTGAATTAGATGCTAAGTTAGTTGCGGCTAGTGTAGCGAGACAAATTGAAGGTCGTATATCTTACAGAAGGGCTTCTAAAATGGCTTTAGCTGCGGCATCTAGAATGGGGGCAGAAGGCATTAAGATTTCGGTTGCAGGCAGATTAAATGGCGCTGAAATGGCCCGTACGGAGCACTTTAAGGAAGGAAGAACACCTCTTCATACTTTTAGAGCAGATATTGATTATGCTTTATGTGAAGCTCATACTACTTATGGTAGATTGGGTGTTAAAGTATGGATTTGTAATGGTGAAGTTTATGGAAAGCGAGATTTATCGCCAACTGTAGATAAACCAACTAGAGATCCAAAAGGAAGGGTGAGACCAAATAGAAATAATAAAAAATAATAGGATCAAGATAACTAGTTATGTTACAACCTAAAAAAGTTAAGTGGAGAAGAGTGCAAAAAGGCCGTATTAAGGGCAATGCACAAAGAGGAGCAACTTTAGTTTATGGTTCATTTGGAATCAAAACTTTAGCGCCGGGTAGAATTACTTCTCGCCAAATTGAAGCTGCGCGTATCGCTGCAAACAGACATATGAGTAGAGAAGGAAGAGTTTATATTAGAATTTTCCCTGACAAACCGATTACTAATAAACCTGCAGAAGTACGTATGGGTAAAGGGAAAGGTGCTTTAGATCATTGGGTTGCCCCTATTAGACCTGGTAGAGTTCTATTTGAAATAGAAGGAATTGGTTTAGAAAAAGCAAAAGAGGCTTTAAGGTTAGCTGCTCAAAAGCTTCCGGTTAAGACTAGATTTGTAGTGAGAAACGATTACGACGGAAAATAGTCGTTTAAATAAAGATATATGAAACAGTCAGTAATTATAGAAATGAAATCGGACGAATTAGTTGAAAAACTTCAACTTGAGTTAGAGCAATATGACAAAATGAAAATTAGTCATACGGTTTCTCAACTTGAAAACCCTTTAACTATTCAAATGAAAAGAAGGACTATTTCTAGAATTAAAACAGAATTGCGTAAACGCGAGTTAGCAAAATAAATTAAGCGTTAAGTTATGGAAAGAAATCTCCGAAAAGAACGAGTGGGTATAGTGGTTAGTGATAGCATGGATAAAAGTGTTGTTGTTAAGGTTGAGGTGAGAGAAAAACACCCAATGTACGGTAAATTCGTTAAGAAAACAAAGAAATTTGTTGCTCATGATGAAAAACAAGAAAGCCATACAGGCGATACTGTTAAAATCATGGAAACCAGACCTCTTAGTAAACTCAAGAGATGGAGAATGGTTGAAATTTTAGAAAAAGCTAAATAATCTGATTGAAAAGATAAGAAGATGATACAAAGCGAATCAAGATTACAAGTTGCCGATAATAGTGGAGCCAAAGAGGTACTATGTATTAATGTACTTGGAGGATCCAAAAGAAGATATGCTTCTGTTGGTGACAAAATAGTAGTAACGGTAAAAGATGCGATGCCATCTGGTAATATAAAAAAAGGTACAGTCTCAAAGGCAGTGGTTGTTAGAACTAGAAAAGAGGTTAGAAGAGCTGATGGAACATACATCAGGTTTGATAACAACGCAGTAGTTTTATTAAATACGACTGGTGAAATGATTGGAACGCGTATTTTTGGCCCTGTTGCTCGTGAACTACGTGATAAGAAATTTATGAAGATTGTATCATTAGCGCCTGAGGTGTTATAAATTAAGAAAATGCAGTTAAAAGTAAACATAAAAAAAGGCGATGCGGTTAAGGTTTTGTCTGGTAACGCAAAAGGTAAGGAAGGCAGAGTGCTTTCTGTTGACCGTAAAAAATTCAGAGCTATTATTGAAGGCTTGAATATGGTTACCAAGCATGAAAAGCCAAACGCAAAAAACCAAGAAGGTGGAATCGTTCATAAAGAGGCCCCAATTCATATTTCTAACTTAATGTTAGTTGATAGTAAAGGTGTTGCTTCTAGAATAAGAAAAGCGAAAAATAACGACGGAAAAACGATACGTATTTCTGTAAAATCAGGGGAGGAAATTTAAGATGAATCACGTTGCAAGACTTAAAGTTGAATATCGCGATAAAATCGTTCCAACTTTAATCGAAAGAAATAAGTATAAGTCTCCTATGCAGGTGCCGAAAATTACCAAGATTGTATTAAGTCAAGGTTTAGGTCAAGCGGTTGCAGATAAAAAGATTGTGGACTACGCTGTTGATGAAATGACAATTATTTCTGGTCAAAAAGCGGTAGCGACTTTAGCGAAAAAGGATATTTCGAATTTTAAACTTCGTAAAGGCATGCCAATTGGCGCTAAGGTTACATTACGTGGTGATCAAATGTTTGAGTTTTTAGATAGATTTATTTCAGTTTCTTTGCCAAGAACCAGAGATTTTAGAGGAGTTAATCCTAAAGGATTTGATGGCAGAGGAAACTATAATTTGGGTGTAAAAGAACAAATTATATTCCCTGAAATTGAAATAGATAAAGTGAAACAAATTAATGGTATGGATATAACAATTGTTACTTCTACCAATAATGACAAAGAGGCACTTGAATTATTAACTGAATTCGGTTTACCGTTTAAAAAATAAGAGAATGGCAAAAGAATCAATGAAAGCTCGCGAAAGAAAACGCGAAAGGTTAGTTGCAAAATTAGCTGATAAAAGAGCTCAATTAAAAGCCGATGGTGAGTGGGAAAAATTACAACAATTACCAAAAAACTCATCAAAAGTTAGGTTGCATAATAGATGTAAACTTACTGGAAGACCTAGAGGATATATGCGTCAATTCGGAATTTCAAGAGTAACTTTTAGAGAAATGGCCGTTGAAGGTTTAATCCCAGGTGTTAAAAAAGCCAGTTGGTAAAAAATAATTAAGATGAATACTGATCCAATAGCAGATTACTTAACAAGAGTTAGAAACGCGATTAGTGCTAAGCACCGTGTTGTAGATATTCCAGCTTCAAATACTAAGCAGGAAATAACTAAAATACTTTTTGATAAAGGTTACATTTTGAACTATAAGTTCGAGGATGTAGGACATCAAGGAAATATTAAAATAGCATTAAAATATCATCCTGTAACAAAAACTCCAGCAATCAAGGAAATTACTAGAATAAGTAAGCCAGGGTTAAGGAAATACACAGGTGTTAGTACTTTACCAAGAGTTCTTAATGGTCTTGGAGTTGCAATAATTTCAACTTCTAAGGGTATGATGACTGAAAAGGAAGCTAAAGTTCAGAACGTAGGTGGCGAAGTAATTTGTTACGTAAAATAATTAGAGTATGTCAAGAATAGGAAATGCGATAATTGCTATACCTGCAGGAGTTGATGTTAAAGTTAACGGAAATGTGGTTACAGTAAAAGGGGCCAAAGGGGAACTGAGCGAGGAAATACTAGGTAATATTGAGGTTAAAATTGAAGGCAGCACACTAACTGTTGTCAGAGGTGATGAACTTAAAGAAACTAAGTCCAAGCATGGTTTATATCGCTCTTTGATCAGTAATATGATTGAAGGGGTTTCAAAAGGATATAAATTAGATTTGGAGCTTGTCGGTGTAGGTTATCGAGCATCAACTCAAGGTCAAAATCTAGAATTAACTTTAGGGTTTTCTCATAATATAATTTTTCAGTTACCTACCGAAATTAAGGTAGTAACGACTGCAGAAAGAGGAAAAAACCCTACAATAGCTCTTGAGTGTCATGATAAACAACTAATTGGTGCTGTTGCAGCAAAAATTAGATCGTTTAGAAAGCCTGAACCATATAAAGGTAAAGGTATACGCTTTAAAGGCGAGCAAATTAGAAGAAAAGCAGGTAAATCAGCAGCTAAAAAATAAGAAAGATGGCATTAACTAGGACTGATAGAAGAATAAGAATAAAACGCAGAATCAGAAAAACAATTTCTGGTACAGCAAATCGTCCAAGACTGGCGGTTTTTAGAAGCAATAAGGATATTTACGCTCAAGTAGTTGATGATGTAAATGGTAAAACATTAGCTTCTTATGGTTCTTTAAATGTTAAAGAGTTGAAAGGACAAACTAAAACTGAACAAGCCGCTGTTGTTGGTAAAATGATAGCCGATGTTGCTAAAAGTGCAGGTGTTGAATCTGTAGTTTTTGATAGAAGCGGTTATTTATATCATGGTAGAGTAAAAGCATTAGCTGAAGCTGCTCGTGAAGGGGGCTTAAAATTTTAAGGTATGGCAAACGCAAACATTAAAAGAGTAAAATCAAGCGAAATAGAGTTAAAAGACCGCTTGGTTAACATTAATAGAGTTACCAAAGTAACAAAAGGTGGTAGAACCTTCGGTTTTTCTGCAATTGTCGTCGTAGGGAACGAAAATGGTGTTGTTGGTCATGGTTTAGGTAAAGCTAAAGAGGTGACAACTGCAATAGCAAAAGGTATCGACGATGCAAAAAAGAATTTGATTAAAGTTCCTATTATCAATGGAACGATTCCACACGAACAATTAGGCAAGTATAGTGGTGCGTTTGTTTTTATCAAACCAGCTGCACATGGTACTGGTGTGATTGCAGGTGGTGCAATGCGGGCAGTTCTTGAAAGTGTTGGAATTACTGATGTTCTTGCAAAATCAAAAGGATCCTCTAACCCTCACAATGTGGTTAAAGCAACAATTAAAGCGCTTGGCGAATTACGCGATGCGGCAACTGTAGCTCAACACAGAGGAGTTTCTATGAATAAAGTTTTTAACGGATAATTATGAGTAAGATTAAAATAACACAGGTTCGTTCAAACATCAGAAGACCTGGTGATCAAAAAAGAACTTTGATTGCTTTAGGCCTAAAAAAGATGAATCATTCAGTGGAAGTTGAGGCAACACCTCAAATTTTAGGGATGGTTAAAAAAATAGATCATTTATTAAACGTTGAAAAGCTTTAAAATGAAATTAAATAATCTTAGACCAGCAAGTGGATCTACCAAAACAAAGAAAAGACTTGGTAGAGGAGAAGGAAGCGGAAAAGGGGGGACTGCATCGAGAGGGCATAATGGAGCTCAATCAAGATCCGGATATAGTAGAAAATCAGGATTTGAAGGTGGGCAAATGCCACTACAAAGAAGGGTTCCTAAATTTGGTTTTAAAAATATAAACCGAAAAGAATATCAGGGAGTTAATTTAAGTAATATTCAGACGTTAGTTGATAACAAAGAAATCACTGAAATTACTATTCAAACTTTAATAGAAAACGGATTGGTTTCTAAAAATGACCTTGTGAAAATTTTAGGTAATGGCACACTAACTGCTAAAATAAATATTTCTGTTCATGGTTTCTCAGCTACTGCGAAAGCAGCAATTGAAGCTAATGGTGGGACAGCAACAATCGCATAAACCGGATGAAAAAGTTTATTGATACATTAGTTAATATTTATAAGATTGAAGATCTTAGAGTTAGAATTTTTAACACTCTTGGGTTTTTATTAATCTATCGATTAGGCTCGTTTGTAGTATTACCAGGTGTTGATTCTGTAGCTTTGCAAGCGCAAAGTGAAGGCGCTCAAGGTATAGCTGCAATTCTTAATCTTTTTGCTGGAGGAGCTTTTTCAAGAGCCTCGATTTTTGCATTAGGAATTATGCCTTATATATCTGCTTCTATTGTAATGCAGTTATTGGGTATAGCTGTTCCTAGTTTACAGCGATTACAAAAAGATGGTGAAAGTGGACGTAAAAAGCTTAACCAATGGACTAGACTATTAACTGTAGCAATAACGTTAGCTCAGGCTCCGGGTTTTTTAGCTACACAAGTTCCTGCAAGCGCAATTGTTAATGATACCATATTTTGGAGAATTTCAACATACATTATCTTGGTAACAGGTACCATGTTTGTAATGTGGCTAGGGGAAAGAATCACGGATAAAGGTTTAGGAAATGGTATTTCATTAATCATTATGATTGGAATTATTGCTCAATTACCCACAGCGTTTTTCTTTGAATTTGGAGCGCGTCTTGATAGTGGCGGTTTGGTTATGTTTTTAGTTGAAATTGTTTTCCTCTTACTTGTTACTATAGCAACGATTTTGCTGATTCAAGGCACCCGGCGGGTTCCCGTCAATTTCGCGAAAAAGGTCGTTGGAAACAAGCAATATGGGGGGGTTAGACAATATATCCCATTAAAAGTTAATGCTGCTGGAGTGATGCCTATAATCTTTGCCCAAGCATTAATGTTTGTGCCAATAACAGTGGCTGGATTCTCAGAATCGGATCTTACAACATCATTTGCCGCTGCATTCGCTGATATAACTGGATTTTGGTACAACTTTGTTTTTGCTGTATTAATTATAGCGTTTACATATTTCTATACAGCTATTACTTTTTCTCCGCAACAAATTGCAGATGATCTCAAAAAGAACGGTGGTTTTATCCCCGGTATTAAACCAGGAAAGAAAACAGCGGAGTTTTTAGATGGTATCATTTCAAAGATTACTTTACCAGGATCTTTTTTCTTGGCAATCGTAGCAATATTGCCAGCTTTTGCAATGATTGCTGGCATATCTACAGGATTTGCTTATTTCTTCGGAGGAACTTCACTACTGATTATGGTGGGTGTGGTCTTAGATACATTACAGCAAATTGAAAGTCATTTATTGATGCGTCATTATGATGGTTTAATGAAATCAGGTAAAATCAAAGGAAGGTCTTCATCAGCCTTTGGAATGACAGGTTAAGAATTAGATATGGCAAAACAAGCATCAATAGAGCAAGATGGAGAAATAATCGAAGCATTATCAAATGCAATGTTTCGAGTAGAACTGGAAAACGGGCATGTTATTACAGCTCATATTTCAGGAAAAATGAGAATGCATTATATTAAAATATTACCTGGGGATAGAGTAAAGGTTGAAATGTCTCCATATGATTTAACTAAGGGAAGAATAACTTTCCGATATAAATAAGTGCTAAAATGAAAGTAAGAGCATCGTTAAAAAAGCGTAGCGAAGATTGCAAGATCGTTCGTCGTAAGGGGAGACTTTACGTTATCAACAAAAAAAATCCAAAATTTAAACAGCGTCAAGGCTAAAATAAACTAGAAGTATGGCAAGGATTGCAGGAATAGATTTACCAAGAAATAAAAGAGGGGTTATTGGATTAACCTATATATTTGGTATAGGTGGCTCATCAGCTGAGCAAATATTAGAAAAAGCTGGTGTTGATCCCAACAAAAAAATAAATGAATGGAATGATGAAGAATTAACCAACATAAGAACTGTTATTAACGATAGTTTTAAAGTTGAGGGTTCTCTTCGATCAGAAATTCAATTAAACATCAAGCGATTGATGGATATAGGTAGTTATAGAGGTATTAGACATCGTAATGGTTTACCATTAAGAGGGCAGCGTACTAAGAATAACTGTCGAACAAGAAAAGGAAAAAGAAAAACTGTTGCTAACAAGAAAAAAGCAACTAAATAATAAATATAAATTATGGCAAAAGCATCTGCTAAAAAACGTAAAGTTGTAATTAATGCTTATGGAGAAGCTCATATACAAGCTTCGTTCAATAACATTATTATCACACTAACAAACTCATCAGGACAAGTTATTTCTTGGTCTTCAGCCGGTAAAATGGGATTTAGAGGATCAAAAAAAAATACGCCTTATGCTGCTCAACAAGCTGCTTCAGATTGTGCTAAAGTTGCATATGAAGGTGGGCTTAGAAAAGTAAAACTTTATGTTAAAGGTCCAGGTTCAGGTCGTGAGTCAGCAATAAGAACAATTCATAATGCTGGTATAGAAGTTACTGAAATAGTTGATGTAACACCAATACCACACAACGGATGTCGTCCACCAAAAAGAAGAAGAGTTTAATTAGATTATAATATTGATATGGCAAGATATAGAGGCCCTAAGTCCAAGATAGCTAGAAAATTTCGTGAACCAATTTTTGGTCCTGATAAAGCACTTGATAAGAAAAATTACCCTCCGGGTCAACATGGTCCGAACAAGAGGAGAATGAAACAGTCTGAATATGCTGTTCAGCTTCAAGAAAAGCAAAAGGCAAAATACACTTATGGTATATTGGAACGCCAGTTTGCTAACTTGTTTAGCAAAGCGTCTAAATCAAAAGGTATTACAGGTGAAATTCTGCTACAACTTTGTGAATCTAGATTGGACAACACTGTTTTTAGATTGGGAATGGCTAATTCTAGAAGACAAGCTAGACAATTGGTGACACACAGACATTTAAAGGTAAACGGTGAATTAGTAAATATTCCATCTTATACTTTGAAAGCAGGTGATAAAATTGAAGTAAGAGAGAAATCTAAATCACTAGAAATTATCTTGGATGCTTTATCTACTTCTGATGCTTCTAAGTTTCCTTGGGTAGCTTTAGAAAAAGAACAAAGAGCAGGTACATTCTTACATGCCCCTGAAAGAGAAAACATTCCAGAGAACATCAAAGAGCAATTAATTGTTGAATTGTATTCTAAATAATAACTAAAAAAAAGTATTCACACTATGGCAATATTAGATTTCCAAAGACCCGATAAAGTTATCATGATTAACTCTGATGGACAAAACGGTCATTTTGAGTTTCGTCCGCTAGAACCAGGTTATGGTATTACTATCGGTAACTCATTAAGAAGAATTTTGCTTTCATCTTTAGAAGGATTTGCAATTACTTCAATTAAAATTGAAGGCGTTGATCATGAATTCTCAACTATTAAAGGAGTTGTTCAAGATGTTACAGATATCATCCTTCAGTTGAAGCAAGTGCGCTTCAAGCGTCAAATTGATGACATCGATTCAGAAAGAGTTAAAGTAAGAGTTTCAGGAAAAGATAAATTTACTGCTGGTGATATTGGACAATTCACTTCAGCTTTTCAAGTACTTAATCCAGATCATGTAATTTGTGACATGGCAACCAATGTTGATTTTCAAATTGAATTGGTTATCAACAAAGGAAGAGGATATGTTCCTGCTGAAGAAGGAAAAGTGGACACTTCAGTTCTTGGCGAAATGTCTATTGATGCTATTTTTACACCGATAAAAAATGTTAAATACAACATTGAAAATTATCGTGTTGAGCAGAAAACGGATTATGAAAAGTTGGTTTTTGAAGTTGAAACCGATGGCTCGGTTAATCCTAAAGATGCTTTGAAAGAGGCTGCTAAAATTTTGATTCACCACTTTATGTTGTTCTCTGACGAAAGGATTACACTTGACACTGAGGAGAAAGCTGCTGAAGAAGAGTTTGATGAAACATCACTTCATATGCGCCAATTATTGAAATCTAAGTTAGTTGATTTAGATTTATCCGTAAGAGCCTTGAATTGTTTAAAAGCTGCCGATGTTGAAACATTAGGAGACCTTGTGCAGTATGAGAAGAACGACATGTTGAAATTCAGAAATTTTGGCAAGAAATCACTTACTGAATTAGAAGAATTAGTTGAAGTAAAAGGTTTAACTTTTGGAATGAATGTTTCAAAATACAAACTTGATAAGGAATAAGTAATCGTTTAAACGATAATTGAAATGAGACACGGAAAAAAACTAAACCCACTCGGTAGAAAATCTGCTCATAGAAAAGCGATGATGGCAAATATGGCCAGTTCGTTAATAGAGCACAAGCACATTAATACCACTCTTGCGAAAGCTAAGGCGTTAAGAGGTTATATTGAACCAATTATTACCAAGGCTAAAGATGATTCTACTCATTCTAGAAGAACAGTTTTTAAATACTTACAAAGTAAGTATGCAGTGACTGAGCTTTTTAGAGAAATAGGACCAAAAATATCTGACAGACCGGGAGGATACACAAGAATAATAAAGTTGGGTCATCGTTTAGGTGATGCTGCTGAAATGGCTATGATTGAATTAGTTGATTACAACGAAATCTATGAGTCAGGAAATTCTAAGAAGAAAACTACCAGAAGAAGTAGAAGAGGAAGTGGAGCAGCAACTGCAGCACCTAAAGTTGATATTGCGGAAACTGTTGAGCCGATTGAAGAAGTGAAAGAAAAAGCTGAAAACAAAAGCGAAGAGAATAAGAGTGAATAGTATTTCTGAATTTCAATCATACTAAATATTAATTGAAGGATAGCGCCTAACTGCTATCCTTTTTTTGTTTATACCATGGAAAGAAAAAAGGCTGTTTTATTATTAGATGACGGAACTTACTTTGAAGGTTTGGCTGTTGGCAAAATTGGCACTACCACAGGTGAGTTAGCGTTTAATACCGGAATGACTGGATATCAGGAAATATTTACTGACCCTTCTTATTATGGTCAGGTATTACTTATGACCACATCTCATATTGGTAACTACGGAATACATGATCAAGAGGTTGAGTCAGAATCAATTAAAATTTCCGGCTTGATTTGTAAAAAATTCTCTGATGAATTTTCACGGGCTTCTGCTTCTGAATCAATTCAATCTTATTTTGAAAGAGATGGAATTGTTGGGATTTCAGATATTGACACAAGAGCGTTAGTACGTCACGTAAGAAGCAAAGGAGCAATGAATGTTGTCATTTCATCAGAATCCACCGATAGGAAGTTTTTAAGAAACAAACTATTATCAGCTCCTAACATGGAAGGTTTGGAATTGTCTTCTAAGGTTTCAACAGAAACACCTTATAATTTTGGAGAAGTTGATTCCATTTGGAAAGTTGCTGTATTGGATTTTGGAGTTAAAAAAAACATATTAAAGTGTTTAGCTGAAAGAGGATGTTATTTAAAGGTTTTTCCAAATTCAGCTAGTTCAAGTGAAATAAATGACTGGCAACCAGATGGAGTAATGTTGTCTAATGGTCCTGGTGATCCTTCGGTTATGCACAATGAAATTGCTACGGTAAGAGAACTTTTAAAGTTAGAATTTCCGATTTTCGGAATATGTTTAGGACATCAAATAATGGCGCTTGCTTCTAATCTGAAAACTATAAAAATGCATAATGGGCATAGAGGGGTTAATCACCCTGTTAAAAATTTGAATACGTCAAGATGTGAAATTACGTCTCAAAATCATGGATTTGTTGTGGACATGAAGAGTGTAGAAAGCAACAAATATGTAGAACTAACACATTTGCATTTAAACGACAATACAGTAGCTGGATTGAAATACATCAAACACAATGCATTTTCTGTACAGTATCATCCTGAATCATCGGCAGGTCCAAACGATTCTAGATACTTGTTCGATGATTTTATAAATATTATTAAAAATTTTAAATTAGTTAAATAATGGCGCAAATTTCAAGTATTCACGCACGTCAAATTCTGGATTCACGTGGAAATCCAACCATTGAAGTAGAAGTTTATACAGATACAGGACATTCTGGAGTAGCAGCGGTGCCTTCAGGAGCATCAACAGGTATACACGAGGCTGTTGAACTAAGAGATGGAGATAAGGAAGTTTATATGGGAAAAGGTGTTTTGAAAGCAGTTCAAAACGTTAATGAAATTATTAGTCAAGAATTAAATGGTTTACCTGTTTATGACCAGAGGCTAATCGATCAAACAATGATTGATTTAGATGGTTCTCCAAATAAAGGAAATTTGGGTGCTAATGCTATTTTAGGTGTTTCACTTGCAGTTGCCAAAGCGGCTGCTAATATGCATGGTTTGCCATTGTACAGATATGTGGGAGGGGTAAATGCTTGTACACTTCCTATACCAATGATGAATATTTTAAATGGAGGCTCACATGCTGATAATAAAATAGATTTTCAAGAATTTATGGTTATGCCAGTTGGTGCTGAATCATTTAGTGATGCACTTCAAATGGGAACCGAAGTATTTCATCACTTGAAAGCGGTATTAAAGAAAAATGGTCATTCAACTAATGTTGGAGACGAAGGAGGATTTGCTCCAAATTTATCCTCAAACGAGGAAGCCATTGAATATGTGTTAGAAGCTATTAAATCTGCTGGTTATGAAGCCGGTAAGGATATTTTTATAGCATTGGATGCAGCAGCTTCAGAGTTTTATGATAAAGAGGAGAAAGTATACCATTTTCATAAATCGGACGGTCGAAAGTTAAGCTCTATTGAAATGGCTAATTATTGGGCTGATTGGGTAAATAAATATCCAATTTTATCATTAGAAGATGCTTTAGATGAAGATGATTGGGATGGATGGAAAGAGCTAACGGAGAAAGTGAAAGATAAAGCTCAATTGGTTGGAGATGATTTGTTTGTAACCAATACAACAAGACTAGAAAGAGGAATTAATGAAGGTATTGCTAACTCAATTTTAATTAAGGTAAACCAAATTGGCACTTTAACAGAAACAATTGAAGCTGTAACCATGGCTACTTTTAATAATTACACTTCTGTTATGAGTCACCGATCAGGTGAGACAGAAGACACTACAATTGCTGACTTAGCTGTTGCATTAAATACAGGCCAAATTAAAACTGGGTCAGCGTCTAGATCCGATAGGATTGCAAAGTACAATAGGTTATTAAGAATTGAAGAGGAACTAGGGAAAAGTGCAAAATATCTAGGTAAAAACTTTAAATTTATACAAACCCAGAAAGGGATGAAGATTTAAATTACCTTTAGTTGGAACAAAATAAGTTATATATCGTTATTAGAGTAAAATAGAAAGTTATGGCAGAGCAGCATGCAGAATTGCACTTCGAGGGAAAAGTGTACAAAATTCCAGTAGTAGAGGGAACAGAAAATGAAAAGGCGTTAGATATTGGGAAACTTAGAGCTCAGTCTGGATTGATAACATTAGACTATGGGTACAAAAACACTGGCGCAACAACGAGTGCTATAACTTTTCTGGATGGTGAAAAAGGAATATTAAGATACCGAGGTTATTCGATTGAAGAATTGGCAGAGCATTCTAGTTTTTTGGAAACAGCCTATCTGATTATATATGGTGAATTGCCAACCAAAGATGAGTACAGTCAATTTGTTGGGGATATAACCAAACATACAATGGTGCATGAAGAGGTTAAGAGTATTCTAGACGGGTTTCCTTCAAAAGCTCATCCAATGGGTGTTTTGTCTTCGCTTATTGGTGCATTAACTGCTTTTTACCCTAATTCTTTAGATCCAAATAGAAGTGGAGAAGAGGTTAACACGAGCATTATAAGAATACTTGCCAAGTTGCCTACGCTTGCTGCTTGGACATATAAAAATGAAAAAGGTCAGCCTGTAAATTATCCTGATAATAGTTTAGATTATTGTTCAAATTTTTTGAAAATGATGTACGCTGTGCCTACTGATAAGTATGAGCCGGATGCATTATTATCGGATGCTCTTAACAAGTTGCTTATTTTACATGCAGATCATGAACAAAACTGTTCTACTTCAACGGTACGTATTGTTGGGTCTTCGCATGCTAGTTTGTATTCTTCTGTATCTGCAGGAGTTAGTGCTCTTTGGGGGCCATTACATGGTGGAGCAAATCAAGCTGTTATTGAAATGCTTGAGGCAATTAAAGAAGATGGAGGCAATCTTGCTAAATGGATAGCTAAAGCAAAAGATAAAAATGACCCTTTCAGAATGATGGGATTTGGACATAGAGTTTATAAAAACTTTGATCCAAGAGCAAAAATCATAAAGAAAGCTGCAGACAATGTGCTTGAGAAACTAGGTGTTCATGACCCGGTACTAGATATTGCTAAACAATTGGAAGAAGTAGCTCTAAAAGACGAGTACTTTGTTTCTAGATCTTTATATCCAAATGTTGATTTCTATTCAGGTATAATATATCGTGCGTTAGGAATACCAACTCAAATGTTTACTGTTATGTTCGCAATGGGTCGTTTACCCGGTTGGATTGCACAATGGAAAGAAATGCGTGAAAATAACGAACCAATTGGCAGACCTCGCCAAGTTTACACAGGTCATACACAAAGGTCTTTCGTTAAGATGAGCGATAGATAAAAAAATAAAAAAGCAGGTTTACCTGCTTTTTTTATGAAATGATTTTTGCTTTTTATTGAAATTGCCTTGTTTAGGTTTTCTTAGGAATTTTTCCGGGTTATAATCAGGACTAGACCCAACTGCTTCAGGAATCGAATTCTTTTCTAACTTTTTCTCAATAAGTTCTTCAATATTGTAAAAGTATAGTTGATCCTTTGTTTCATTAATTAATGTAATTGCAGCACCTGTTCTTTCCGCACGAGCAGTTCTTCCAACTCGGTGAACATAATCGGCTGGATCATCAGGTATATCATAATTTACTACGTGACTAATTCCATCAATATCAATACCTCTGCTCATCACGTCAGTAGCTATCAATATCTTAAAGTTCCCTGCTCTAAAATGTCTTATTACTTCATTACGCTGATCTTGTTCTTTACCCGAATGCATTGCTTCACATTTAATCCCAGCTTTCACTAAGTGCCTATGAACTTCGTCTACTTTGACTTTACGTGATACAAAAACAACCATGTTGGTTATTTCCAAGTTTTTAATTAAATAAAGAAGAAAGTCAGGTTTACTGTTTTCATAAACCATAAAGGCTTGCTGCACTAAACCTTCAGCAGGCTTACTTACCGCAATGTTAATTTGCTCAGGTTCATGTAATACTTGATGAGCTAACTTTCGTATATCTGCTTTCATTGTAGCTGAAAACATTAAATTTTGCCTTTTTTCAGGAAGGTAACCGATAATTTTTAGAATATCGCCAATAAAGCCCATTTCTAACATTCTATCTGCCTCATCTAAAATTAATGTGTCGACACTTTTTAATGAAAGGTAACCTAAGTTCAAATGAGCAATAAGTCGTCCTGGAGTTGCAATAATTACATCAACACCATTTTGAATCGCTTTCTTTTGGCGGTTGAAAAGCTCAGGCTGATTTCCGCCATATACGGCAACCGATCCAATGTCTAAAAAATACGATAACGCTTCAAAATGTTCATCAATTTGTTGAGCAAGTTCTCTAGTTGGAACTATGACAAGCGCCTTAACTCCAGTCGATTTATTTTCATTAATTTTCGCAAGAAGAGGTATTAAAAAAGCTGCAGTTTTTCCAGTGCCAGTTTGAGCACAACCAATTAAGTCCTTTCCATTAATAATGGTTGGAATAGCCATCTCTTGAATTTTTGTGGCTGTTTGAAAACCCATAAAATCAATAGCTTCAATGATTTTTTCGGGTAAGTTAAATTCTGAAAATTTCAATTATTTTATTTTAGAACCACAAAATAGCACTATAAATTTGATAACTATGAATTAACTTTAGTTATTCTGAAAACCGCTGTTCTGGGCATTAAGATCTACAATAATTTGTGACCTTATTTTAAGGTATGCTTTTAAATTGAACCATTCTATTACTTCATGAAGATTAGTGAAAAATTTCAATTCGAAACTTATTTTTTACTCATTAGAATATTAAACAAATCACCAATCATAGCAACAAATTTTAGATTACCAAAATCAACGGGTCTTGCATCAATTAGGTTGTAGCAAAGTGTTGGTTATTCAGCGGATCTTGAAAAGCGTAAACTTGGAGCAGTACAAATACCAAAAGGTATCTTCCTACAATGCGAAGACAACTATAATATGGAAGTATTAGAAACGACTAGTGCTGAACAAGTTTAATTAGTAGCAGTAATCATTTTTATCGATTAATGCAAGAGCGATTTGTTGTCTTAATTTTTTGGTATTTAATGGTTTAGTTTTCGTGAACCTTTTGAGTCCCATCAACTGAATTGATAAATCATCACCTTCAGCAAACGCTGTTAATGCGTCTTTTCCGTATTTGTTTATTTTATCAGCAGCATCGTAAATGTAAGTTTTCGCTATTGCTATTTGATCTGTGATGTTTTCTTCCCCTTTTAAGCCAGCTAATTTTTTTACACGTAGCAAAGTGCTCTCTGCAGAATAAGTTAGAATAATCATATCGGCTATATTCATCAATATTTCTTGCTCTTTTGAAAGAGTCATCATTAATTTTTGAACAGCAGAACCAGCAACCATAAGAACAGCTTTCTTGAAGTTCTTAACATACTTGGATTCGTTTTCAAATAATTCTCCAGTTGGATCATTAAAAGTAGGTAAATCGAATAACTCGCTAGCCACCTTTTGTGCATGAGTCATTAAGTCTAGTTGTCCTTTCATCGCACGTTTAAGCAACATGTCAACTATCAACATTCTGTTAATCTCATTAGTGCCTTCAAAAATTCTATTGATTCTAGAATCGCGGTAAGCTCTTTCAACAGGAGATTCTGCTGAATAACCCATTCCACCATAAATTTGTACACCTTCATCAACAACATAGTCTAAAACTTCAGAGCCTAGAACTTTAATAATTGCCGCTTCGGAAGCGTATTCTTCTATTCCTTTAAGATTGGCGTCAGCATGGCTCATTCCGCCTTTTTCAAGTGAAGTGATAGCCTCATCAACATTTCTTGAAACTCTGTAAACTGCTGATTCAAGAGCATAGATTTGAATTGCTTGTTCAGCAATTTTATATCGAATAGCACCATATTTAGATATTGCTCTACCGAATTGCTCACGCTCGTTAGCATACTTCACAGAGATACCACAAGCTTTTTTTGCACCACCTAAAACACCGCCACCAAGTTTTATTCTACCAATATTAAGAATGTTTAAGGCAATTTTAAAACCATTACCACGCTCAGAAAGAAGGTTTTCTACTGGCACTTTAACGTTGTTAAAAAACACTTGGCGGGTAGACGATCCTTTAATTCCCATTTTTTTCTCTTCAGGGTTTAAAGTAAGACCATCATAATCAGCCTCTAAGATAAATGCGCTTAAATTTTCGTCACCATCAATTTTAGCAAATACCGTAAAAACATGGGCAAAGCCTGCGTTAGTAATCCACATTTTTTGACCATTGATGATATAATGTTTGCCATTATCAGTAAGCGTGGCTTTGGTTTTTCCTGAGTTAGCATCTGAACCGGAACCTGGTTCTGTTAAACAATATGCCGCAGCCCATTCGCCAGTGGCTAATTTTGGTAAGTATTTTTGCTTTTGTTTTTCATTGCCATAATAAAGTATAGGAAGCGTTCCTATTCCTGTATGAGCAGAAAAAGCAACAGAAAAAGAATGACCAGAACCAGATAGTTCAGTCACCATCATTGAAGTAACAAAGTCTTTACCGAAACCACCATATTGCTCGGGAACCGAAACACCTAACATGCCTAGCTCTCCTGCTTTTTTGAGTAGTGAAGGCATCAAACCTTCTTGCATAGCATCCATTTCATCTAATTTGGTCTCTACCTCTTGAGCCATAAAATCAGAACAAGATTGAGCAATCATTTTTTGTTCTTCATCCCATTCGTGGGGAATAAATACGTTTTCTGGAATGCTTTCTTTGATTAAAAATTCGCCTCCTTTTATTGTTTCCATTTTCTTAGTATTATTAGTTGATTTGTGAGTTAATAGATTTCGAAAATGCCTGCTGCTCCTTGTCCGGTACCAACACACATAGTAACCATGCCGTATTTAGCATTTCGAGCTTTAGCCTCGTTGATAATTTGGGTAGTAAGTTTTGCTCCTGTACATCCAAGAGGGTGGCCTAATGAAATAGCTCCACCGTTTACGTTCAGAATTTCAGTGTTTAAGTCTAAATGCCTTGCCACCGCTAAGCTTTGTGAAGCAAAAGCTTCGTTTAATTCTATTAAATCAATGTTGTTTTGTTTAAGTTTTGCTTTGTCAAGAGCTTTTGGGATGGCCGCGATTGGACCGATTCCCATAATGCGGGGAGGTACACCTGCAGTTGCGTATGACACCAATTTAGCTATAGGTTCGACATTTAATTTTTTCAGCATTTTTTCAGAAACAATTAAAACAAAAGCTGCTCCATCGGAGGTTTGGGAAGAGTTACCTGCGGTAACTGAACCACCATCAGCAAATACCGGCTTAAGCTTGGCTAAAGCTTGTAAATTGGTGTTTTTCCTTGGTCCTTCATCTTGTTTCGCAACATATTCTCTTGTTTGCCTTTTCATGTTTTCGTCAACATAAACTTCTTTTATAGTAACAGGAACAATTTGTTTTTCAAATTTGCCTTCTTTGATTGCAGCAACTGCTTTTAGGTGAGAGTTCAATGCAAACTCATCTTGATCTTCTCTGCTTACCTTGTATTCTTTAGCAACTTGTTCTGCAGTAAGTCCCATTCCCCAATACCATGTTGGGTGTTCTTTAGCTACTTTAGGGTTCGGAACAATTCGCCAACCACCCATTGGTATTTCGCTCATTGATTCAGCACCGCCTGCAATTATACAGTCTGATAAACCTGCGTTTATTTTTGAACTTGCAATGGCAATAGTTTCCAATCCTGATGCACAGTATCTGTTCACGGTCATACCGGAAACGGAATCAGTGTTAAGCGCCATTAATGAAATTAGGCGCCCCATATTTAAACCTTGTTCAGCTTCAGGCATGGCGTTGCCAACAATTACATCGTCAATTTCTTCTTTGTCAAGATTAGGAACCTCTTTAAGCAAAGCTTGAATTACTTCAGATGCCAAATCATCTGGTCGTGTAAAGCGAAAAATGCCTTTGTTTGCTTTACCTACTGCTGATCTTTTTGCTGCTATGATGTATGCTTCCATATCTCTAATTTCTTAATACTTTTCCTTTTTGAATAATACTTTGTAGTCTTTCTAGTGTTTTTCGTGTTGCGCAGAGCTCAACAAATGCTTTACGTTCCAATGCAAGTAAATAATCTTCTGATACTTTGGTAGGCTGGCTCAAGTCGCCTCCGCACATCACAAATCCCAGTTTTTCCGCTATAAGTTGATCGTGTTCTGAAATGTAATTGCCCGCTTGCATTTGGTCTACTCCAGAATAAATGATTCCCAACCCCTCATTTCCTAGAACCTCAATGTCGGTTCTTGGTTTTGGCATAGTGTAACCTTTGTCTGCAAGTTCTAACGCACATTTTTTAGCATAGGCTAGTTGATTTTTTCGGTTTACAATCCATTCGTCAACTCCTCTTCTTAAATAGCCTAATTCAAAAGCTTCTTCAGCTGATGTTGAGACTTTGGCTTGTCCAATAGTTAAAAATCTTGTACGCAATTGGTTAAGTTTTATGTCACCGGCTTTATACTCATCGTTGAGTCTTACCGCAAACTCTTTGGTTCCTCCACCACCAGGGATAACACCTACACCAAATTCAACCAACCCCATGTATGTTTCGGAATGAGCTACAACTTTATCGGCATGCATGCTAAGTTCAGTAGCTCCACCTAAAGTGAGGTTGTGAGGAGCAGATACTACAGGAATAGATGAATACCTCGCACGCATCATGGTTTTTTGAAAAACTTGAATAGCCATTGCTAGTTCATCATAATCCTGTTCAACAGCCATCATAAATATCTGCCCAACGTTTGCACCTGCAGAAAAATTATCACCTTCATTTGAAATTACCAATCCTTTGTAACTTTCTTCGGCTAAATCAAAGGCTTTGTTGATTCCTTGAATTACATCAGAACCAATAGTGTTCATTTTTGTATGGAACTCTAAATTTAAAATTCCATCCCCTAAATCAGTAATGGTAGTTCCGCTATTTCCCCAAACGATGTTGGTAGGTCTTAAAATTTCAAGTGAAATACTTGCGTTTTGACCTGGAACCTCTTTGTATGATTTTGATTCAATGTCGTAAAAATAGTTTAGTCCATTTTCTATTTTGTAAAAAGAATCAATACCTGATTCTTTCATTTCATAAACCCATTGTTTGGGCTTGTTTCCTGATTCTTCAATTAAGGCTATTGCAGCATCTAATCCAACGGCATCCCAAGTTTCAAATGGTCCAAGTTTCCACCCAAATCCTGCTTTAACTGCTTCATCAATTTGATAAAGCGTATCACTAATTTCAGGGATGCGATTACTTACATAAGTGAATAAGTTTGTGAACGAGGTTCTGTAAAATTCACCAGAAATATCTTTTGCATTAAAAAGAATTTTAGTCCTTGTAACTAAATTATCTTCAGCTTTAGCCATTTCAAAAGAGTTAAATCTTACTTTCTTTTGATCTTGGTATTCAAAAGTTTCAAGGTTTAGTGAAAGTATTTTAGATGAGCCATCATCACTTTTTACTTTTTTATAGAAACCTTGCTTTGTTTTGCTTCCTAGCCATTTTCTGGCAACCATTTGTTGCAAATAGTCTGGCAACTCAAATGTTTTGTTTTTCTCGTCGTTGGGACAACTTTGTTCAACACCTGTGGCTACTTTAACCAACGTATCTAGACCAACAACATCAGCTGTTCTGAATGTTGCTGATTTTGCTCTGCCAAGTATTGAACCTGTAAGTTTGTCAACTTCTTCAACAGTCAAGCCTAATTTGGTAACGTTGTGAAACAAATCCATAATGGAATAAACACCAATTCTGTTAGCAATAAATGCTGGCGTATCTTTACAAAGCACCGTTGTTTTACCCAAAAACCTTTCACCATAATCTAAGGTGAAATCCAAGACTTCTTGATTTGTGTCTTTGGTTGGTATCAGTTCAAGAAGCTTTAAATATCTAGGAGGATTAAAAAAATGACTACCGAAAAAATGACTTTTAAAATCATTGGATCTGCCATAGGCCATTAAATGAATTGGAATACCAGAAGTATTAGAACTAATTAAAGTACCGGGGGTTCTGAACTTTTCAACTTTTTCAAATAATGAATGTTTAATATCTAAATTTTCAATAATTACTTCTATTATCCAGTCGGCGTCTTTAACTTTAGCCAAATCGTCATCAAAATTCCCTGTTGTTATTCGTTTGGCAAAAGATTTTGAATAGATGGGTGATGGACTTGATTTAAGGGTGGTTTGTAAAGCAGTATTTACTATCCTGTTTCGAGCCAATTTGTTCTCTAAATTCAATCCTTTTGCTTTTTCGGTATCAGCTAGTTCATTTGGTGCAATATCCAAAAGCAAAACTTGAACGCCAACATTAGCAAAATGACAAGCAATCTGAGACCCCATTATTCCGCTTCCCAATACCGCTACTTTTCTTATTCTTCTGGTTTTCATGATGTTTTTAATTCGAATGTTTTTATTGCTTCCATAACCTCAAAAAATGCTTGAAGTTTACTGTCTGGTAATTGTTCTTTTAACTGAGTGTTAAATGCAACAACCGTTTGCTTAGCGTAATTTCTGAACTTAAAGCCTTCTTCTGTGAGCTTTATTTTGGTTACCCTGCCATCAGACTTGTCTTTTTCTCGAACGATCCATTGACGTTCTTCAAGTGTATTGATTAAGCGGGATAAGCTTTTGGGTTCCATGCCCATTTTTGGGCCTAAACTAGTAGAGGGCGTCCCGTTTTTTAAATCAATATTTAAAAGTGCATGCCCCATGGCTAGAGTCATTCCTCTGGTAAAGGCTAATGAGTTGTAGATTTTTGAAATCTTATGCCAAGCCCATTTTATCTGAAAATCTATGGTTTCTTCTGGTTTCACGCTTCCAAATGTATGAAAAATTACAAATGCTCTGCATGCAGAGCAAAAATAAATCTGTTTGCAGAAGAAACATGATTTATATATTTTATACCCCTATTGACCTAATATGCGGTTCCATAATTCGCTAATAAAAGTACCCGCCCCCTTAAATTCGTTTGGCTTTTGGGTAATTGTTAACTCACCTGTATCTTTAAATGTTGAAGTATCAATTACGTAAGTAAAAACAAAGAACCCTTCTTTGTTGGTGTGTGAATAAACTTGACCAAAGCGTAAATCACTTATATGGTAAGTAACGGAATCAATTTGCTCAACCGTATAATAGCCTTGAGTTAATTCAATTAAAGTTTGAAGCTTTTTGTTTTCAGAATAGGTTTCCAATAAATGATGGTTCTTATTGAAAAACTGGAAATCAGAATTGTGACTTGTATCAAAATGAGAATAATAACCAATCAGATATTCGTTTTCAATTTCGGCATTGGTTGTCCAAAGAATGTTGTTTAGTGGAGTAGGTCTTGTGTCGTATTGAACAGGTGTTATACCTGCACTTTCAAAACCTTTATTGAAATTAGCATCTGCCGCTTGTTTACTGAAAATGGTAAGGAACAAATAAAAGCTGCTGATGCCCAACCCCCAATTGTTTAATTTACTTCGTTTATAGTGAGTTCGATTGTAAAACATAGCCCAAACAACTAAAACTAAAAATGGAATCGTGTACATCGGGTCAACAACAAAAACTGTTTTCCAAGCAATTTTGAACTCACTAAAAGGCCAAAAGAACATGGTTCCCCAAGTTGTAAAGCAATCCAATATAGGGTGTGTAACCAAACACCAAAAGCTCATTAAACACCAATCTTTCCAAGTGGCAGATCCGTTCTTATGGATTTTATGGATAATCCACCCTAGTATTGGTGCAAATACAATACAAAAAATCAAAGAGTGCGTTACCGTGCGGTGAAACCATAGGGAGCCAACGGTATCAACTACATATTTCGAGAAAACATCTAAATCTGGAATGGTGCCTGCAACCGCTCCCCAAAACATGGCTTTATTGCCAACTTTCCGGCCTATTGAAGCTTCAGCTACACTAGCGCCTAAAACAATCTGGCTTAATGAATCCATTTAACCTTCGAAAGTCAAGGAGATTAAGAAAATTTTTGATTTGAGACTTGTGAATGGCTCAGATAGAATGGAGCCATCTTTTAAGGCAACATTGTTCAAGCCATAACTTAATTTTAATTCCGGAGAAAATTTAAAATATTCTAAGAAGAAATCAAATCCAAAACCTATTTGGTAGTAAAAATTATGATTGTTAAGCTTGATAACCATATCAGCTAAGTTAGTGTTGCTATTAATAACGTCTTTTTGAGATATTAAATCGTAGCTATACATACCTCCAGCTAAAACATACGCAGCGAAATTTTGATATCGAATAGATCTGTATTTTAAATTTACCGGAACATCTAGGTAAGTAGATTCAACAGGTTTGACAATTGAAGTTAAACCACCACCACTTTTAAGAAAAAGATATTCAATCCTTCGGTCACCAAAGGATAATGTTGGGAATATAACTCTTAGGTTTAATTCGGGAGTGATATGGAAATCAGTAACGACCCCAAGACTAAAGCCATTTTGTGTTAAAATATCAACATTAATCAAAGAATCAACTTTAGATATGTCAACATCGCTTAAGAAATTAGCACCATTTAAACCTAACGAAAACCCAAAGTGAATTTTCTTTTTATCAAAGTCACCCAAGTTTTCATATTTCTTACCTTGCGAGTATCCGCTAGAAGCAACGAACAAAAGCAGAAAGAAAAATAGGAGACTTTTTTTTGTCATGAATAGAGCGTAAAAATAACCAAACTGCAATTGTTAGGAGATATTACTTTTTGCCAATATAAATACTTGCAATGCCAAAAGTTAGGGGTATGTTTTTGACATCCCTAAAATTTACCGATAGCATTTTATCTAAAAAGACCTGACCGAAAGGAAAAGCTTCAACACTTTCTGGCAAGTAGGTATAAGCTCTTTGATCTTTTGAAATCAGCTTGCCTAGTGTTGGTAAAATAAATTTAAAATAGAAATTATAGAGTTGTTTGATTGGGAAGGTTGTAGGTTTTGAGAATTCAATTACCACGAGGCTTCCTCCTGGCTTCAATACTCTATTCATCTCAGCTAAACCTTTGTTTAGGTTCTCGAAATTTCTTACTCCAAAAGAAACCGTAATAGCGTCAAAATGATTATCATCAAATTGGAGGTTTTCAGAATCTCCATAGTCAAAGGAAATAATATGCGATAAATTCTTTTTGGCAACTTTTTGTTCGCCAATTTTGAACATGTCGCGTGCAATATCCACTCCGATTATTTTTTTTGCATCTGTAGCGACAGCTTCAATCGCAAAATCACCAGTACCAGTCGCTACATCTAAAATGATTTGAGGGTTTTCTTTTTTCAGAATACGGATGGCCTTTTTTCTCCAAAGAATATCGATTCCCATCGATAAAAAGTGGTTTAAGAAATCGTATTTTGATGCAATATTGTTAAACATTTCTGCAACTTCTTGCTTTTTTGTTTTGTTTGATTCTCCATAAGGAGTAACTGTTTTCGAATCCTTCATTTTAATTAAAACAGGGTAGATCTATAATTGTTTTTTAAGAAACTGTAATAGCTTCTTCCATTAATCTTTCTTTATCAATAGGAACCACACCTATTTTTTCACAAACCAAACCTCCTGATAAGTTGGCAAGTTTGGCGGTATCTTCAATAGATAAATTGGTAGTTAAACACAATGATGCAACTGCAATTACTGTATCTCCAGCACCCGAAACATCAGCAATGTTTCTTAAATGAGCGGGATAAATGAATGCTTGATTAGGTGATGAAATAAAAACTCCTTTTTCAGATAAAGTAATTAAGCAGTTTTTGCAGGGCATCAATTCTTGAAGCTCAGTTATTGAGTTTGTTAAAGAGTTCAAAGTAGGTTCTGCGTCTATATTAAGACCTTCAGAAAGTTCTTTTAAATTGGGTTTAAAAAGTGTCACATTTTTAAAGCTTAGAAAATTGCGCTTTTTTGGGTCAGCAGAAATTGGAATGTTCTTTTGAGCCGCCAATTCAATTACATGCTCTATTATTCTTTTAGTTAAAACGCCTTTGTTGTAGTCTTGAAGAATTACAACATCAATCGAGTTGTTTTTAAAAACTGCGTTAAGGTGATTAATGAATGTTTGTTCATCTGCATTACTTAAATCATCTTCAATTTCTTCATCAACCCTAATTAATTGCTGATAATTTGAAATGATTCTAGTTTTGGTAGATGTGACTCTGCTTTTAGATTGAACAATTCCTTCGGTGGTTAAGTTTTGATCAGTTAATAGTTTTATGAATTCGATAGCAACGTCATCATCTGAAATTACTGAAGCCATTATTGGATTAGCTCCTAGAGCTTTAATGTTTAATGCTACATTAGAAGCGCCACCAAGTCTTTTTTCGCGCTCAGTTACGCTTACTATTGGCACTGGTGCTTCAGGCGAAATTCTATTAACCTTACCTATTAAATAAGCGTCAATCATTACATCACCAACTATAAGTACGTTTTTGGATTCAAACGATTTAAAGACTCTGGTTATTTCTGACTGATTCAATTTATGATAGTTTTTCGATGGCTATTTTCATTCTAGATAAAGCTTCCTTTAAATCATCTTCGGATGCTGCGTATGACAAACGAATGTTTTTTGGATTACCAAAAGAGTCACCACCAACAACAGCAACATGAGCCTCTGATAGTAAATACATGGCTAGGTCGCTTGAGCTATTAACAGTAATTCCATTTGCCGATTTACCAAACAACGCTGAAACATCTGGGAAATGATAAAAAGCACCTTCAGGTACATTAGTTATAACGCCTTTAATCTCGTCTAAAAGGGTTTTTACAAGATCTCTTCGTTTCATAAAAGCATCTCGCATAAAACTGATTTCTGAAGGATCAGTAAGCACAGCTTTTTTTGCTGCCATTTGTGCAATGCTTGAAGCTCCTGAAGTAAATTGACCTTGTATTTTAGTACAACTATCAGCAACCCATTTTGGGGCACCCATATATCCGATTCTATAACCTGTCATGGCAAATCCTTTTGACACACCATTAATAGTTATTACTCTTTCATACATAGCGGGATAACTAGCTAAACTATAATGTTTTCCTGAAAAATTTATGTATTCGTATATCTCATCAGCAATAACCATAAAATTATCGTTACCACTAATAACTTTTGCTAATTCACCAAGTCCATCCTTCGTGTATGCTGCGCCCGATGGATTACAAGGGGAGCTAAAGATCATTAGTTTTGTTTTTGGCGTAATTGCTTTTTGAAGTTGCTGAGGTGTAAGTTTAAAGTCGTTTTCAATATTGGTTTCAATAACTACTGGAACTCCTCCAGCAAATTTCACCATTTCAGCATAACTTACCCAATATGGCGCAGGCAGAATAACCTCATCTCCATCATTTATTAGTGAAAGTACAACATTCATTATAGATTGCTTTGCACCTGTTGAAACAACAATTTGATCCATTGTATAGTCAAGATTATTGTCTCTTTTGAATTTAGCAGAAATAGCTTCTTTTAAATCTTTATAACCAGGAACAGGTGGATATTTAGAGAAATCTTGAATTATAGCAGAAATTCCTGCTTCTTTTACAAATTCGGGTACATTAAAATCAGGTTCACCCAGGCTTAAGCTGATTACATTAACACCTTGTTCTTTTAACTCTCTACTCTTACGCGACATTGCTATGGTAGCAGATTCGGTTAAGTTTAATGCTCTGTCTGATAGTAGATTATTCATGTTGTTTAAAAAAGCAAAATTAATTAATGTATTAATGCAGCAATACAATTTTAGAGCAATGTATTCGATGTTATGTTTATCAACAATAAATTACAATTTGTTAAGTTCGTTTTTTTACTAATTAATCAATTTACATTTGTGCTAAATTTTGAATATGGAACTTGTTATTGAGTTATTGAAAATATTGATCCCACCTTTGTTGGTGTTTATTTCTGGATACTATGTTATGCGTAAAATGCTTGAACAGGAACGTGAAAAAATGAAATTGCAAATACGAAAAGAGAAAGCAAAAGATTTTACGCCAATTCAGTTACAGGCTTTCGAGCGTTTAATTTTGTTCTTAGAAAGAATATCGCCAAACAATATGATTCTAAGAACTCACAAAACGGGAATGAGCGCTAGATATTTACACTTAGAGTTAATAAAAACCATCAGAACAGAATATGAGCACAATTTGGTGCAACAACTGTATATTTCCCACCCAGCATGGCAAATGGTAACAGGGGCAAAAGAAGAAATGCTTAAGTTGGTTAACGTAGCCACAGCGGGACTTCAGAAAGATGCAACGGCTAACGATTTAAGTAAGATAATTGTTGAGAAAACATCAGAAGTGAAGAATTTACCAACCACGGTTGCAATTTCATACCTTAAAAAAGAGATGAGAAGAATGTTCTAGGATCCATTCTAGGGTTTTGAAGTGAATACCGAATTCAATTTTCTTAATAAATAATTGCTTTTTGTTTAAAAGAATCTCGTTGAGATGATTCTTTAAATTCAATCACCAGCCATCTTTGCAGAAAGAACATTTTTATGCGACAATACCACAATCTTCTGCAGCATATTCTCAAAGAAGGAACTCAAAAAGGAGACAGAACGGGAACTGGAACAACGAGCGTTTTTGGTTATCAAATGAGGTTTGATTTAAGTCAAGGGTTTCCTGTGATTACAACTAAAAAGCTTCACTTACGGTCTATCATTCATGAACTACTTTGGTTTTTACAGGGCGATACTAATATAAAATATCTTAAAGATAACGGTGTTCGTATTTGGGATGATTGGGCGGATGAGAATGGAGATTTAGGTCCAGTTTATGGTCATCAATGGAGAAGCTGGCCAACACCTTCAGGAGGACAGATAGATCAAATTTCGAAGGTTATCGAGCAAATAAAAAACAATCCAAATTCGAGACGTCATATAGTTTCTGCTTGGAATGTTGCGGAAGTTGATAATATGGCTTTACCACCCTGCCATACTTTTTTTCAATTTTATGTTGCAGATGGTAAACTCTCCTGTCAACTTTATCAAAGAAGTGCTGATACCTTTTTAGGCGTTCCTTTTAACATTGCAAGTTACGCTTTGTTGACAATGATGGTTGCTCAAGTTTGTGGTCTTGAAGTAGGCGATTTTGTACACACTTTTGGCGATGCACATTTATATTCAAATCATATAGAACAAACCGAATTACAACTCTCAAGAGAATTGAGACCGTTGCCTACGATGAAAATTAATCCTAAGGTAAAGGATATATTTAGTTTTAAATACGAAGATTTCACCTTGGCAGGATATGAACCTCACCCTCATATAAAAGCAGCTGTTGCAATATGATAAGATCAATTATAGTTGCAGTAGCAAGCAATAGAGCAATAGGTAAAAACAATAGATTGATTTGGAGATTACCTGATGATATGAAGTTTTTTGTTAAAAAAACGATGGGTCATCATGTAATAATGGGTCGTAAGAATTATGAGTCAATTCCTCCTGCATTCAGACCTTTTAAAGGTAGACCAAATATAATTCTAACTCGAGATGAGCAATATGATGCTCCAGGTTGTACCAAATTTGATACGATTGAAAGTTCATTGGATTATTGTGTTGAACAAAATGAAGATGAAGCCTTTATAATTGGGGGAGGTCAAATTTATAAAGACTGCTTAGATTTAAATTTAGTTGATAAAATGTACATCACTGAAATTAACCAAGCCTTTGAAGGCGATGTGCTTTTCCCTGAATTTGATAAAGATAAATGGCAAGAAGTTGAGCGAATTCACCATGGTATGGATGATAAGCATCCTCATTCGTTTGATTATGTAACTTATATAAAAAAGAATTGATACTTTCGGATTTTAAAGAATTATGCTGAGCATTAAAAATATAGCGGTACTATTACTTTTGATAGCCTCATTGTCTTCTTGTGATGACAATATAAGAAATCAGGACACTGATGTTTCAGGAGCTAAAAGCCATATAATGTCAGAACAGTACTTCTCTGATGGCTTTATTTGGGCACACAAGGTGTTTTCTGACGGTGATTTTTTGACAGCCATTACCGAATTAAAAAAGAATGAAACGGCTATAAAATCCTTAACTTATTCGAATACAACTTATCCTGTTGAAGTAACTGTTAATTTTGGTGCTGACAGCAATAATGTTTGCTTGGATGGTAGAACTCGTAATGGTGAGTTGAAAATAAAAATTTGGAGTGCTTTTAAAAACAACAAATCTTCGTTTCGGGTCATTTCCCGAAACTATTTTATCAATGATATTGAATTAGAAATAGAAGATACCGTTTTAAATATTGGTATTGTAGATGGCTTTAAAACATACGAATCAACAATAAGAAAAGGGCACATGTTTGCTGATACAATAATTGTAGAGTGGAGTGCTAATAAAACTTGGTCGTGGCAGGCAGGCCATACAACAGCAACATACGATGATGATATCTATTTCGTTGATGATAAAGTTAAAGCACTAGCCTACAATGGAAGTTCATACCGAGCAGAAACTACTAAATCAATGATTTGGACATTATCATGTAACTGGATAAACTTTGGAACAATTTTAATGCAACCCGAAAATGTTCTTTTCAGAGAGATTGATTTTGGCGAAGGCCTATGTGAAAATCTTGTTCAGGTAAATATAGGAGTAAAAGAATTCGATATTACTATCGATTAATTAAGCAACCTTCAATTGGTTTAAACTAGATTTCTCAAACTGCTTTTTAGCGTAACCAAGCGTAATTTTAAACTCTTTTATATCTTTAGCTGAAGGCATGTCATACATTGCATCAAGCATAATGTTTTCACATATAGATCTTAATCCACGAGCACCAAGTTTAAACTCCATTGCTTTTTCAACCATGTAATCCAATACTTTTTTCTCAAAAGAAAGTATAATGTTTTCCATTTCAAACAACTTAATGTATTGTTTGATGATGGCATTTTTTGGCTCGGTTAGAATTCGTCTCAGTGTAACCGGATCTAACGGATTCAAAAAAGATAATACTGGGAAACGACCAATTAACTCAGGAATCAATCCAAATTTACGCAGATCCGTAGGAGTAATATACTTCAACAGGTTTTCTGAATCTATTCTTTCGCGATCCATCGTTGAGCTATAGCCAACAGCTGTGGTATTTAGTCTTCTACCAATAATTTTGTCCATTCCATCAAAGGCGCCTCCACAAACAAATAATATATTTTTGGTGTTGATTTGAACCAATTTTTGTTCAGGATGTTTTCTTCCTCCTTGCGGCGGAACTCCAACTTCTGAACCTTCCAGTAACTTTAACAAAGCTTGTTGAACGCCTTCACCTGAAACATCACGTGTTATTGAAGGATTATCACTTTTACGTGATATTTTATCAATTTCATCAATAAAGACAATTCCTCTTTGAGCTTGGTCAACATTATAATCAGCCGACTGATACAATTTGGTTAAGATGGCTTCAACATCTTCACCAACATAACCTGCTTCAGTAATTACAGTTGCATCGGCAATACAAAACGGAACGTTAAGGACCTTAGCAATAGTTTTCGCTAAAAGTGTTTTACCTGTTCCAGTTTCACCAACTAAAACAACATTCGATTTTTCAATCTCAACATCGTCATCAGAGGCTTTTTGTGTTAATCTTTTGTAGTGGTTGTAAACTGCAACTGATAGTACTTTCTTAGCATCATCCTGACCAATAACATGCTCATCAAGATGCGCTTTTATATCATGAGGTTTAAGCAAGTTAATGCTTTGCGAAATCTGAGTACTTGCAGTGCTAGTTTCCTCTTCGTGAACTATCTGCTTTGCTTGGCCTATACATCTATCACAAATATGACCTGAAATGCCAGCAATTAGCACATTTACCTCAGTTTTAGCTCGACCACAAAACGAACACTTTGTATCTTGTTCGCGCATCTTAAGCTCC
>TARA_B110000037_G_scaffold156671_1_pt1 | contig 50087 bp, 48 predicted proteins | sample TARA_B110000037 | Tara Oceans TARA_B110000037 (sample SAMEA4397196) | marine metagenome | biome: Polar Biome; feature: [MIX] marine epipelagic wind mixed layer (ENVO:01000061); material: water (ENVO:00002006), including particulate matter (ENVO:01000060) such as... | depth 10-100 m | reverse complement strand
ATTTTAATTTAAAAAAGCAGCTTTTTAAAATAACGAATATGAAAAAAAATTTACTACTTGGATTAGCCTTAGGACTTGGCACATTCTCCTTTGCGCAATGCGACATCTCTGGTGTCAATCCTGTTATGTGTTTAACAGATACTCCAGTTGCAATGGACGTGGCTTCACCTGGAGCCGTTTATGACGGACCTGGTGTTTCAGGAAATATTTTCTCACCTGGTGATGCAGGTATAGGAACTCACACTATTACAGTTGAGGCTCCCGGAGAAGGATATTCTAATGGACCTGTTCCTTTTGCCTTATTGCCTATGGTTGCTCCGACCACTATTGGAGGTCTTTCAGATGATAATGTGGTAGGGTCATTTCCAATTGGGTTTACGTTCAATTTCTTTGGAACTGATTACACTAATTTCTATTTTGGATCCAATGGATTTGTTACTTTCAGTGCAGGTATGCCTTCTGGATGCTGTTCAGGTCAAAATATACCGAATGCAAGTTCTCCCAATAATCTTATTGCATACTGTTGGGATGATTTACGTCCAATAGCTCCAAGCGGAGGAATTGTAACGTTTGCAACATCAGGTACTGCGCCAAACAGAGTGCTTACAGTAAATATGACGAATGTTCTGCATTACGTTGCGGGACCAGGTTTTGTAACAGGTCAAATCCAGATATACGAAACGACAAATTGTATAGAAGTGCACCTTCAAAATCAAACGGACGCTTCTGGTAATCACACATTGGGGATTGAGAATTCAACAGGGTCAATTGCTTACGCTGCTCCTGGTAAAAATGCTGCAAATTGGGTTGCTTCAAGTTTTGCTTACCAATTTTGCCCGAATATAGGATGTGAAGGAACTATCGAAGTTGAGGTTGTTGAAGCACCAACGGTGACTGCAACAATTGATGTAGAAGAAATTTGTTTAGGAGATGAAGTAACTATCACCGCTGGTGGAGATGCTGATTCTTTTTACTTAGGAGCAGGAATTCTTGATGGTGTACCATTTACACCAGAAACTATCGGAGAAAACGTATTTGTTGTAGCAGGAAGTGATGACGGATGTACAGCAACCGCTAGTGTTACTGTTTTCGTTCACGATATTCCCTACGTATACGCAGGAGATGACTTCACTACTTGTGAAGATGATGAGTTCGTATTAGAAGCTATTGGAGACGAAGCGACCTATGTATGGGATGGGGGAGTTGAAGATGGCGTACCAATGATGCAAGATGCAGGAACTGTTACTTATACAGTAACTGGTACTAATTCTGGTGGATGTGAAGCTTCAAGTTCTGTTACTGTAGAAGCTTTAGAAGTTCCAACTGGAACGGGAGTTGTTACTATGATGACTGGTGTTGCTTATGATGGAGAAATTGATTTTACTCCTTCAGGTGGAACAGGTGGACCTTATACTTTCTTATGGTCTAACGGTGAAACTACTGAAGATATCACTGCTTTAGGTGTTGGATCTTATACAGTAATTGTATCAGATGGTACGTGTGATTCAGAAGTTACTTTCTTTGTTGATTCACAAGCTGGAATTGCATTAAACGAATTGGATAACTTAAGTGTTTATCCTAACCCGGTTATTGATTTCGTAACTGTTGAGTTTGACGGAACTTACAACTGGACATTATTTGATAATGCAGGAAAAATTGTTTCATCAGGAACAGCTACTGGTAAAGAGCATATCTCTATGGAGAACTTGGCTACTGGTAACTACATGATGAATGTTGAAGTGGACGGGAAAAAATCTACAGTTGCTGTAGTGAAGAAATAGAATACCGAAAACAAGTAAAATATATGACTGCCGTTTCAATTTATTGAAGCGGCAGTTTTTTTGTATAAAAAGATGATTATAGCAATTCTTGTTGGCGTTCTTTTTTGGTTATTCGTTAAGAGCAAAGATGTAAACCCGGTTCTGTGGGCTGTAATTGCTGGCGCCAGTTATTTTGTAACAGAAATCATAGCTGGATTTATCTTTGGGTATACGCGCGCATACATGTTTATGGATTACACGACATATTTTCTCGTACGAATAGCGTCTGGGTTAATAGGCGTTTTAATTGCATGGTTGGTCATGAATAAAAGAGTCAAAAGTAAAGATGAATTTGATGTGGATGATTTTTCTAGTGAGCTAGTTGATGAATTCCTAGAAAAACTTTAGCGCCAAACTAGATTGTCATGGAAAAGACACGCGTACTGGGCTTATTTCTGAGTAAACGTAAATCAAACGCCATGCAAACGTTTCGAACAAATGGTCGTGCTTCTTCTGGTAAGCGAATTCCATCTTCAGTGAATATTACTAAGCCATCTTTTTCCATTTCTTGTAAGCGGGCTATACATTTATCCAGTTCGGGAAATTTTAAGTGTTCTGCTGACCAATTTGTTTCAAAATGGCACATGATATTTAATATGTGTTCTCGTATGACCAAATCTTCCTCATTTAATAAATGACCTCTAAAAAGAGGGATTTCACCATTGTTGACAAGCGCCTGGTATTCCTCAACTGTTTTTACATTTTGAGCAAAACTATACCATGAATCACTAATTGAACTCATGCCTAACCCAATCATTAGTTTCGTTTTACCCGCTGTATAGCCCATGAAATTCCTATGCAATGATTTTTCAAGCATTGCCGCATGCATATTATCGGTAGTTAAAGCAAAATGATCCATTCCAATTTCCACATAGCCAATCTCATGAAGCATTCTTTTACCCTCTTCGTAAAGTACCCGCTTTTCATCCGCACTAGGCAAGTCATGTTCGTCATAACCACGTTGCCCCACTCCTTTGATCCATGGCACGTGGGCGTAGCTATAAAATGCAATACGATCCGGCTTTAACAAACGCGTTTTTTCAATCGTATTTTTTATACTGTCAAGGGTTTGGTGTGGTAAACCAAAAACTAAATCATGACTTACAGAGGTATAGCCAATTTCGCGCGAGAGCCGCGTAGCCTCTTCAACTCGTTCAAAGGGTTGAATACGATTAATTGTTTTTTGCACTTTTAAATCATAGTCTTGCACGCCGAAGCTGTTTCGGCGATATCCTAAATCGTAAAGTGTTTGTAAATGTGCAGCAGAAGTGTTGTTTGGATGACCTTCAAAACTAAATTCGTACTCCTCGCAACGATCCGCACTTTCAAAAATTCCGTCCATCATTTGCTTTAGCCGTTCTGGGCTAAAAAACGTGGGGGTGCCGCCACCTAAGTGCAATTCTTTAATTCGAGGGCGCTCAGGCAATAGGTCACAGTATAGTTTCCACTCTTTTAACAAACTGTCAATATATGGTTCTTCTACTTCGTGGCGTTTTGTGATTCGTTTATGACAACCACAAAAAGTACAAAGATTTTCGCAAAAAGGTAAGTGAATATAAATACTAATGCCTTCTGTTGAATTGCTTTCTTCAAAAGCTTTTAGCATTGTTCCTCTCCAGTCAGACAAAGCTATGCCATCTTTGTTCCAATAGGGTACCGTCGGGTAACTCGTGTATCTTGGACCAGGAATATTATACTTTTTAATAAGTCGATTAGACATTTCTTATAAATTGTCTGCTTGAATCCATTCCGCAAAACTATTATCAGTTTCTTGAAGCCTGCAGTATTTTAGTTCAATGTGATTGGGTAAAGCGGTTAAAATTCTACCGACCATATCGACCAACATGTTTTCACAAGTGGGTTGATAATCGCATAAAATAATTTTAGAAAACCCAGATTCTACCTCAGCGTATTTGGCATGTGGCGTATTACCGTTTACCAATAAGACATGATCGAATTCATCTACAACCGCTGTGTTAATAACCTTTTTTAGGTCGCTAAAGTCGATAATCATGCCATTTTTAACTGCCGTATTATCATCAATAATTTCCCCCGTAATAGAGACGGTTAGTTTATATGAATGTCCATGAATATTAGAACATTTTCCGTCGTAACCCCACAAGGCATGAGCCGTTTCAAAGTCGAATATTTTTGTAACACGTAAGTTCACAGTATCAAATTTTAGTGGTTTACTAATTCTTTTGCAAATTTATCAAAAATTCATCAATGATGTGCTTTTTTGCATGAGTCATTACGACAATTTTCCACCAAACTGGCGAATCAAAGTTATCTGTTACGAGAAGATATTTTTTTGCGAGATCAGCAGAAATGTCTTCTGCATTTATGGCTACAATATTCATTTTGGGTTCTCTAAAATAACGGATTCCCATATAGTCAAGACGCTCATAAATATGATCTGTTCGGTCCAATAAATTATCCATTAGGTATTGCCAACCTGCGTAACCGTGAGTCATTAATATCATCTAAATGGACACCGCGTTGGCGCCTGACCGACTGCCGCAAAGTGTAAAGTCCGTGCCTTGCACATATGAAGCCTCTTCGGTTTGGGTATATTCCATTAATCCTTTTTTACAAATAAAAATCCCTGTGCCGTAAGGTGCCTGCAACATTTTATGACCATCTATGGTGACTGAATGAATGTCAGGATTAGACAAATTCAGTTTAAAATTATCTGCTGTAAAAGGATAGATGAAGCCGCCGAATGCAGCATCAATATGCGTAAAAAAATGGTCAAAATGTCTTTTAATCAACGATAAAATTGGGTCGGGGCGATCGACACTACCAAACATAGTTGTTCCGATTGATAAGTGAACAATTAAATACTTTATGCCATTTACTTTTGCAGCAACAAGCTTGTTTTCAAGATCGTTTAAATCCCAATTTCTGCGGTTGTCTAAACTAACTTGAATTGGGGTGAAGCCAAGTAGATTACATCCTTTGTGAGCAGAGTAGTGCGCGTCATCACTATAAATGAGTCCAATTTCAGAAATTTGTGCCTCGTGTTCTTTTTGGAAATAATTTCTAAAAACCCATTGCACTTGAATGTTAGCTTCTGTGCCACCCGAAGCAACATAACCGTCATAATTACCTTCTTCTGCGTTGAAAATATCCTCAGCACACACTCTAATTAAATCAATTTCTAAGGCCTGTGTTCCACTAAAATACGACCCGCCTGCATTGTGTGTATGACATCCAATATGGTTCGGATTAGCAATTAGTACTGATAAAAACGTGGCCTCGTTTAAAAAAGGTGCGTCAAAATAAAATTGCTCTTGGTCCAAATAAGTTGCGGGCAGCCCCAATATCTTGGTCTCCCGATAATTTAAATTTTTATTGAGTGCTTCAAAAACCGTTTTCTTGATTTCGGCTGAACTTTTTTTTCGAAACTTCATAAAATTAATTCTAATAAAAAAGCCCTGATAGAGAATATCAGGGCTTTAAAAAATTTCATCTATTCAATTAGTATCCTGACGGTTGTGACACCCAATCAATCAACTCAACTTCAAACAGTAAAGTTGAATTTGGTGGGATATCTCCAGCCTGTTGGTCGCCGTAAGCTAAAGCTGGTGGTATAATCAATTTACCTTTCCCTCCTTTTCCGAAAGCTGGAATACCTAATTGCCATCCTTGAATAAATCCATTTAAAGGATAAACCAAAGGAACATTGTTTTTAGATCCATCAAAGTTTAAACCGTCTAATAAGTATCCTTGATAAAAAATAGTAACCTCATCCGTTACAACTGGTCGTGCATCTCCTTCACCTGGCTCATCAATTACGATATACATACCGTTTTCATCTGGTTCTTGAGATTCCCAAGATTTACCTTCTAAATAAACATCCATTTCTTCTTGGCTTGATAGAGTTGAAACAACAAGCTCAGGCTCTGGAATTACTTCGGGCACCACTTCTTCAATTACCTCTACTAAGTCATCTACAACCACATCTTCATCACCTCCGCAAGCAAATAAAAACAGTGCTGGTGCAAACAAGAATATTTTTTTCATAATTAAATTTTTAATTTCGCACGAAGATACGAATTTATTAAAGAAAAGGGGCTTTATTCGCTAGAAATAGCGGTAAGTGTATAGCCCTTTTTTTCAAATAAATCTATCAATCCATTTTCCCCGAATAAATGCCCAGCGCCAACAGCAACAAAACAAGATTTATCTTTCATTTCTTCCTCTAGCTTAGGAACCCAAGCGCGATTTCTATTGTATAAAAACAGGTCGGCAAATTCCATGAATTCCGGCGATTTTTTGTTCAGTAGAGGGATTAATTTGTCCACTTTTTCTTTGAAATAAAGTTCCATTAATTTCAATGTATTTTCAACCTCTTTTTCATAATCACGGATAGATTCAAGTATCATTTCTGCCATTTTATCTGTTGGCACTTCATCAAAGAAACCCAATTGCTGCTCAATTGTTTCTAGTCCAATTAATGGAATTTTATTTTCCCCGGCAATGCTCATAACAGTTAAGTCATATGATTTTGCTGTAGACTCAAAGTAGTTTGATGTAATGGTTTGAAGCAGAAAAAAGGGTTTCATGGCGCCATATGTTTGGTCAAATTCTTGGGGTGTAATTCCCAATTCTTGATCCATAAAAGCAAGTAGTTCAATGAGTTGTTCTCTTGAGAAATAACTATGTACAGTTCCTGTATCTAATGACATTAATTGAAAAGCCTTTAACGGATTTGGCATTCCGCCCACTTCCATGATTATAGCATCACTTTTTTCAATTCGTTTTGATAAATTCTCTGAAAAGCGGTAATAATTTTCATTAATCATATGTATTGTTCCAAAAAAGTAGGCCGTATGAATATCTGCTCCTTCGACTTTCCATAACATGGATTGTCCGTTCTTCACTTCTAAATCTTCTAAAGTGACTTCCTGAGCTACAGGGTCAGCATTGCTTGAAGCACACGAAAGAATTGGCAATAGTAATAGAATGTACGGCGTAATTTTTTTATGCATTATAAATGTGTTAATGAAACTAAATAATTGTTTGAAGGGCCGTTCATTATAAGGGTACATTCTAATCCTTCTTTTTCGGCGTGTTCTTTTAATAAATCAAAATCAATATAAAGCCATCTAAACCAATCCGATTCTACTTTTTTGTATTGCATTTTAAATTGCATTTCGCCCATGTAAGAGCCGTTCAAGTCTAGCCACATTGATCCATCTTCTTCTTGATACATGTAGGATAAGTCGGTTGAATCGCAAAGCGCCGTTCCTTCAGGTGCCAAAAGGCCTTTTATTTGCTTTAAAAATCGCGGTAGGTTGTTTAAATTACCGGCAATTCCAAGACCATTCATTAAAACCAAAAGCGTGTCAAATTTCCCATTGAGGTCAAAGAAATCGGTCTTTTCAGCATTTAACCCCATGCTTTTTAAATGAAGTACCGCGCCTTCAGAAGTGTCAATGGCCAAAACGTCTTTCCCTTGTTCTTTAAGCAGGTATGAGTGACAACCAGCGGCCGCTCCAACATCCAATATTTTTCCGCGACATAAACTCAACGCTTTCTGCTCTAATTCGGGCATCACTTCAGCTGTTCGAAATAAATATTCTACAGGCATGACATCATCCTCGCATAAATCAGCCATCACAGTAATGTTCTCTGAAAAACCATTTTTAGCGAAATCGCAAATGGCATATCCAAGGGGGTCTAATTTAAAATCCATTAAATATCGTAGTCGTCAATATTTTCAAATCCACCAAAATCATCATCATCTTCGCCAAATTCAGAAAAAATGTCGTCAATATCATTGCCTAAATCAGGACTTTGTCCCATTCCCATTGAGTTGGCGAAATCAATTTCTTTGGAGTCTTCATGGGGCGCAGCACCTATCGATAAATAAAGCTCTGGTTCAATAAATTCGTCAGGCATAATCTCAACCAATTCAATTAAGAAACACCACATTTTAAGAAAGTCGTAAACCAATACCAGTTTTTGGCCTTTTGTCCTTGCCACGGTTGAGATCGGTGTGTCAATCATTATGAATGGGGCATTCAGATCGTTCCCTAGCCCCATATCCATTAATGCAATTTCATGGCCCTTATCCCAATTGTCATTACTTACATAAAAGGAGGCCAGTTCTTTCCCTACAAAATCGAAGGAGGCAATAATTGCGCGATAGAATACTTCAAAACTATCCGTAGGATTAATGATAATATCTCTGAAGATATCCTCATCCGTTTCGGTATCAATTAGTATTCTAAATTTATAAGACGACATTCCGCTTTTTTTTACAAAGATAATTAACTCAATGAGAATAGCAGAATGCAAGTCTGCTCAAATATTCAACCTTTAATTGTTTGTAAGCTAGGATGTGTTTATAATTTTCCCTACCTTTATATATGCCTATGAGCGAAGTAGATATGAAATTGCAGAAACTTTATTATTCAATGGGTGAGGTTTCCGAAATGTTTGATGTAAACGCTTCATTAATACGTTTTTGGGAAAAAGAGTTTTCCATCATCAAACCAAAAAAAAATAAAAAGGGCAATCGACTGTTTACTCAAAAAGACATTAAAAACTTTGAATTAATTTACCGATTAGTGAAAATTGAAGGCTATACACTTGGAGGTGCAAAGCTGAAATTGAGAAGAGGAAAGAAATCGATAAATGATCCAAATCAGGAAGATGTTGTATTAATGCTTGAACAAATTAAGAAAGAATTATTGTCTGTGAAGGAGGCCTTATAGAATTGGAATGATAATTGTTTAAATGGATATTTGAGTAATCAATAATAATTAAATCATGAAAAGAAATCTAATATTTTAGTCTTGTTGCAGTTATGTTTTTAGGAACATTGGCTTCAACTATGGGGGAGAAAGAGTCTAAAAAGTTAGCCGGAACAGATAAGTGAAAAGTAATTCGTGTTGATGGTCGAATAATTTTTCAACGTACTGACTCTGAAATGAAAAAGGGGGATATATTTTTTTCAGGTACAGCGCTTTCTTTTATAACGCCTCAAGCAAGAGCTGCAGTTATAAGCAGTCTTAAAGGACGTTTTGTACTTTCTCCGTCTGAAAAAGGACAAACTAAAATATTACCAGCAGCAAATAATATTTCGTCGCGTTCTGGTGGGCTTATTAATATGATTGATTTAAAAAATCATTTTTCGGGTGAATATTTAGTGTTAGACGAAATTCAATTAGAAGTAGGTGCGGAAAATTTCCCAATGGATGATCATAACTTTTTTTATATGAGCTTTACCTATAAAGGTGAAAAAATCAGAAAAAAGTTAAAGCATGACCAGGGGAATTTATTACTCATTGAGAAAGAAGATCTTTATAAGATTGACGGAGAATCAATTCCAGTTGAAACCATGGACATGTCTTTACACTGCCGCCAAGGAGATAAATCAACTAAAATTAGTGAGTTTAAACCTGTGTTTCCTGATCTGGAAGAGTTAAAAGATGAAATTCAAATTATTAGAGAAGAATTTTCGGACAAAACTAACGAAGTTCAAATCCAAGAAATAACTGCTTATTTGGGCGAATTTTACGGAAAACCGCAAAAGCAAAATTTGAACCTTTGGTTGAAACAAGAATTTGACCTAGAATAGGTCAAAATTTCAACGAATTCTTAACAATTGGCTGCAAATAATTAATTTCGGCTTAAAATGATTTCTATACCCGTTCATGTTTTTATCTTTGCGGCATGCAAGAGACGATTATAATTCTAGATTTTGGTTCGCAGTACACGCAATTGATTGCACGAAGGCTAAGAGAACTGAATGTTTATTGTGAAATCACACCCTGGAATAAACCAAAGGAACTTACCGAGAACATTAAAGGTGTTATCTTATCTGGCAGTCCTTTTTCGGTAAGAGACGAAAATTCTCCAGTTCCACAAATTGAACTGTATAAAGGCAAAATTCCATTATTGGGCGTTTGTTTTGGTGCGCAATTTATGGCCAATTATTTTGGAGGAGAGGTATTGCCTTCAAAAATTCGAGAATATGGTCGTGCAAATCTTTCCCATGTCGATAACGACTCTATATTGATGAAAGGTGTTCGTGACAACTCTCAAGTTTGGATGAGTCATGGCGATACCATTAAAAAAATTCCTTCAGATTTTAAAGTGATTTGCAGTACAGAAGATGTAGAATTTGCAGGTTATAAAGTAGATAATGAAGATACATTCGGAATCCAATTCCATCCAGAAGTTTATCATTCAGAAGATGGGAAACAGATATTAGAAAACTTTATAGTGAATGTGTGTGGATGTGATCAGAGTTGGACTCCAGATTCATTTATAGACGTCACAATTCAAGGTTTAAAAGACAAGATTGGTGACGATAGTGTTATTTTAGGTTTATCTGGAGGAGTAGATTCTTCAGTTGCGGCAACATTATTACACAAAGCAATAGGTCCGCAGTTGCATTGTATTTTTGTGGATAATGGATTATTAAGAAAAAACGAATTTGAAACAGTTTTAGCTTCTTATGAAGGATTAGGATTAAATGTGAAAGGGGTTAATGCAAAATCTAAATTCTACACAGCTCTTGCGGGAGAATCTGATCCAGAAAAGAAACGAAAATTAATTGGAGGTGTTTTCATAGATGTCTTTGATGAAGAATCACATAAAGTAAAAGATGCCAAGTGGCTCGCTCAGGGAACAATTTATCCTGACGTAATTGAATCAGTATCTGCCACTGGCGGACCATCTGCAACCATTAAATCGCACCATAATGTTGGTGGCTTACCGGATTACATGATGCTAAAGGTTGTTGAGCCTTTGCGTTTGCTTTTTAAAGATGAAGTGAGACGAGTTGGAAGAGCTTTAGGAATGCCTGAATCAATTATTGGTCGTCATCCATTTCCAGGACCTGGTTTAGGAATTCGGATATTAGGTGACATTACCGCTGAAAAGGTACGGATTTTGCAAGAGGTTGATTATGTCTTCATTGAGGGGTTAAAAAAGTGGAACCTGTATGATGATGTATGGCAGGCTGGTGCTATGTTACTACCAGTTCAAACCGTTGGAGTAATGGGGGATGAGAGAACATATGAAAATGCAGTGGCATTGAGAGCCGTAAGTTCAACGGATGGAATGACGGCAGATTGGTGTCATTTACCTTATGATTTCTTGGCGAAAATGTCAAACGAAATCATTAACAATGTAAAAGGGATTAATCGTGTGACATATGATATTAGCTCTAAACCACCTGCTACAATTGAATGGGAATAGTACATTACGATACATGATTAACGAGGCTCCCTTCTTCGCCAAATGAATGTTTAAGAGATGAAAAAAATTATAGGATTATTGATTGTTTTAATTGGGATTGCGCTCCCTACTTATGCGCAACCCGAAGATGCAACTGTTGAAACAATAGATGGTAAAAAGTACTACGTGCACATTGTCCAACAAGGGAATACCCTCTATGGTATTTATCAATTATACAATACCAGCGTTGAATCAATTCTTTCAGAAAATGAAGGACTTTCAACCGATTTGAACGTTGGACAACGGATTGTAATTCCAATAAAAGTCACAGAAAATAAACATTACGGAAAACACACGGTTAAAGAAGGAGAAACGCTTTACGGAATTTCTAAAACTTATAAGTGTAGCGTAGACGATCTAAAAACATTGAATCCAGATTTGACAGATGGGATTTCTTCCGGTCAAGAACTTTTTGTGCCGAAAGCAGGCATAGATGTTGGTGCCGCACGGATCGGTGAAGTCATTCAATCTGATCCGGTTGTGCAAGAAGCGGATAAAACAGAACAAACATTTGAAGTCTCGTATAAAGACTCTATTGTTGAGCATACCGTATTACCGCACGAAACACTGTATAGTATTGCTAAAAGATATATGGTAAGTTCTGATACCATTATGGCTTTAAACGGAATGCGTAACACACGGATTAAAAAAGGAGATGTACTTAAAATTCCTGTAAAAAATGTGAATTATGAAGTGATTGAAAAGGATTTAACGGAACTTGTTGTAGAAGATACGCTTGCGCCAGTTTACAAAGAGACTGAATTTAAAGAGTCTTATAACGTCGCCTTGTTTTTGCCGCTAATACTCAGTAAAAATGATCGCGAAATGAGTAAACCCCTCAAATTAGATGAGGTTCGTGAAATGTATGGCATAACAAAAATTTCTTTCGATTTTTATCAAGGATTTTTATTAGCAGCAGATTCTTTATCCAATGCAGGTTTATCAGTTGATATTTATGTCTATGATACGAATAGGGACACCGCTACAATCGGAAAAATCTTTAAAAAGCCAGAATTCGAAACAATGGATTTGGTAATTGGACCATTATATCCAAGAACGATTCCATATACGGCAAAACTTTGTGCTGAAAAACAAATTAGAATTGTATTGCCGTTTAATTCAGATGCAGAAATATTGTATGAAAATCCTTATGTATACAAAGGAGTGGCTTCAAACATGACATTGTTGGATGGTACCATAGACTATATTATTGAGAATCATAAGAACCACAACATAATTATTCTTAAACCAAAAACAGCTTCAGATATTGTACTTTACGAGCGAGCAAGAGCACGTTTTAATGAAAAAATAAAAGGAGAGTCGGGCACGTATAATATCAGCGTAATTGAAACTCCAGGAAGTAGTTCTGGCCGCACATTAAATGTCCTCATTAATAAGGATACCACAAACGTATTTATTATTCCATCAACAAATTTAACGCTTGTTTCTAACGCCATGAGCAATTTAAATCAAATGTTGAACATGAACCCTTATTCAAAAAAACTGCGGGTAATTGCTTTTGGGCTAGAAGAATGGAACAAGTTTACTGATTTAGATGTGAAATATAGAAATCGATCCAATCAACACTACGCTTCTTACCGTTTTTTAGATTATGATTCAGAGCAAGGTGTTAAGTTTATCCAAGCCTTTAGAAATCGTTTTGGAACAGATCCAAATGTGTATTCGAGCCAAGGATTTGATTATGGCATGTATTTCTTAAGTGCCTTGCATTTGTATGGAACTAATTTTGATTTATCCATAGCACAGCATCAAATGAAATTAACTCAAAACGATTTTCAATTCCGTACAGTTGAAAATGGTTCTGGTAGAGAAAATCAACGCGTTTGTATTGTCAAGTACGACAATTACAAGTTGGTTCAACTTAAATAAAAAAAGATTAGAAAAGCCTTGCCAATAAATGTCAAGGCTTTTTTATTTTTGTATTTCTAATACGTTACGAATGACAAAAAGGATTGGTGATCGCATAAGTGTTGAAGATAAAGATGACGCAACGACCATAGTAATTAGTCCCCTGCGGGTTTGGTGGAAAGAAATGTTACTCACAATTTGGGTATCTGGATTTACATTTGTTGGTTTATTCATGATTTATATGTTAGCTTCTGGATTTGCAGGGTTAAATTATGAGGGAGCGCCAACAGAAGATCAGGTGGATAATCAATTTATTTATAGCATTATTTTTCTTGGCTTTTGGTCTTATTTCGAATATAAAACTCTCAAATCGTTGTTGTGGTATCGCTTTGGTAAAGAGTTAATCTTAATTGACACTGACGGTTTTTCACTTAAAAAATCAATTCTGTCTTACGGAAAAGCAAATCGTTATTTCTTTGAGAATATGAAGGAATTTCACCAGGCTAAAGAAGAGCCTACATCATTTGGTAATTTCTTTGAAAACGCTTATTGGTCGTTAGGAACAGATGCCTTAGTGTTTACATATAACAAAAAAGGAAAGTCATTTGGGAGAAGAGTAGATCCTAAAAACGGAAAACTATTGTTAAACCTTATTGATGATCGCGTAAAGAAACGCATCAAAAAAAGGAAAAAATAGGCGCGTCTTTTTTAGCGTTTAATATTGAATACTACGGTTTGTACACGCTTGGTATTTATTCCATCCACTTCTTCTTCCAGAATTAGCTTTTTGGTAGAATCCCTTTCAAATACTTCTTTTACATTTTTAATCTGTGCTACGGGAACAAATTTCCCTTCTAAAAGTGGGAGCAGGGTTGCTAGCTCAAATTGACCTAAGGCATCTTGAAGGTATGAAGCTAATGAAAGCCGATTAACGACTCTTAAAGCATTGTTCTCAAATGCCGGGTGATCGATTAAATCAGGAATCTTAAGTATGTTGCAAAGGCTAGTAAATTGTTTATCACTACCAATGGCAAAAGTAATCGAACGATTATCCTTTGTCATGAAAAACTCTCCATAGGGTGCAATATTCGGATGTTTACTACCTATACGTTGCGGAATATGACCTTCCATTAACCAGTTAGATGCCTGGTTAGCTAATGAAGCCACGGCAGAATCAAATAAGGAAACAGAAACTAAACATCCGCCTTTTTGAGCAGCATCTCGCTGGTAAAGCGCCGTTAATATTCCAGCTTTCAACTGGTGTCCAGCTAATAAATCGATCAGCGCAACAGGCATTTTTACAGGTCCAGATCCCGCTGTCCCATTCATGGACATAAAGCCAGATTCGGCTTGCAGAATTAGATCATAAGCTACTCGGTCACTTTCGTGTCCAAATCCAGTAATTTCCGCATAAATTAAATTGGGGCTCAACGTTTTTAGAGTTTCATAATCCAAGTTAAACTTTTCAGCATCACCTGCCTTAAAGTTCACGATAAGGATATCCGCTGCAAGGAGTAGTTCATTGAGTTGTCTTTGGTCAGATGCATCTGTCAAATCCATGAAAACCGATTTCTTATGCCAATTCACAGCAGCATAATAAGCCGAAATAGATGCCTTTTTATTCTCAGTGGGCAATTTCCATGATCGCGTCACATCTCCGCCCGATTTCTTATTTTCCACTTTTGTGACCTGAGCGCCCAATTCCGCAAAAAACAATCCAACAGAAGGACCAGCCAAAACGCTGGCAATTTCTACCACTTTTAAATGTTTGAATTCTTGTTTCATGGCATGTGATATAAATTATTGGAATACTATTTTTGCACCAAATTAGAGTTCTAAAATAAGGTTTATTCCCTAAATTCGCGACATCCGAAATAAGGTATTTTTTTATGATAAAAGAAAATTACGTTGAGAGGGAAACTGGGCTTAAACTCAAATCCGTCAGAAAAACCATAGGTTTACTTGAAGAGGGTGCAACAATCCCTTTTATTGCCCGTTACCGAAAAGAACAGACCGATAATTTAGATGATGTAGATATTTTAAATATTCAAAACGCATTAGGTCGATTTGGCGAGATCTCCAAGCGTAAAGAATATATTTTAGGTGTATTGAAGGAGAAAAAAATCACTAATGAAGCGCTGCTTAATAAAGTAAATGAAAGCTTTGATTTAAATCGATTGGAGGATTTGTATTTACCCTATAAAACCACACGAAAAACAAAAGCCGAACAAGCTAGAAATGCGGGCTTAACCGGATTGGCAAAAATTATAATGAAACAGGATAATGGTGATCCAATATCCGCCGCGAAACGGTTTACCCATAAAGATTATTTAACCCCTGAAGCTGCGCTCGAAGGCGCAACTTTCATTATGGCCGACTGGATGAATGAAAACGAAATTGTGCGTGATCGCATGCGTTCGTCATTTATTGAACACAGCGTACTGACCTCTAAATTAGTGAAAACAAAAAAAGATTTAGCGGATAAATTCCGCGATTCTTTTGACTACAGTCAGCGTTTAAAAGGCTGCCCTTCGTATCGGCTTTTGGCGATATTACGTGGGAATGAGGAGGGGTTATTGCGAATCAAAATCGAACCAAATAAGGAATATGCAATTAATTGGCTCGAACGATTTTTTGTAAAGAACACCAACCAAGCCAGCGCACTTGTAAAAAGTGCCATAAAGGATGCCTATAAACGGTTATTGCAACCTGCACTCGAAACGGAAACAAAGAATCATTACAAGACCTTGGCAGATGATCAATCAATAACAACATTTTCTAAAAATCTTGAAAAGTTGATGCTGGCAGCACCTTTAGGCAGTAAAAGAACGTTGGCCATTGATCCCGGTTTTAAATCTGGATGCAAAGTCGTTTGTTTAGATGAAAATGGCGACTTATTGCACAACTGCAACATCTATCCGCATCCACCACAAAAAGAAAGTTCAAAAGCTTCTGCTAAAATATTTCAATTGGTTCAATCTTATAAAATTGAGGTAATTGCCATTGGAGATGGGACAGCTGGAAGAGAAACTGAAGCATTTATAAAACGCGTACATTTTGATCGAGACTTATCCGTATTTATTGTTCGAGAAGATGGGGCATCTATTTACTCGGCATCCAAAATTGCGCGGGAAGAATTTCCAACCTTCGACGTTACTGTCCGTGGCGCAGTTTCAATAGGCAGGCGTTTAATGGACCCTTTGGCGGAATTGGTTAAGATTGATGCTAAATCTTTAGGGATTGGCCAATACCAGCATGATGTGAATCAAACGAAATTACAAAACCAGTTAGATCATGTGGTCTTGATGGCGGTCAACAAAGTGGGGGTGAATTTAAACACTGCATCTAAATATTTGCTGTCTTACGTCTCAGGATTAGGACCAAAATTAGCCGAAAATATTGTGGCCTACCGGACAGAAAATGGACCATTTGAAAGCCGCGAAGCATTGAAAAATGTTCCGCGACTGGGTGCAAATGCTTTTCAACAAAGTGCTGGGTTTTTAAGAATCCGAAAAGCAAAAAATCCATTGGATAACAGTGCCGTTCATCCAGAACACTATAAACTAGTGCGAGAGGGAATTCGCAAGGCCGGATTTAAATTGGAAGACGTTATTGGACAAAAAGACAAAGTGCTAATTGTGAAAGAGAAACTCAGTACTTTAACAAGCAATGAGCTTGGCACTTATGCGCTTAACGATATTTTGGCTGAGTTAGAAAAACCAGGGATTGATCCTCGAAAAAGGGCCAAAATATTTCAGTTTTCTGCCCAAATTAAAACCATTTCTGATTTAAAATTGGGGATGAAAGTGAACGGAATAGTGACGAATGTGACGGATTTTGGTGCATTTGTTAACATTGGAATTAAAGAAAACGGCTTGATTCATAAGACACAATTGGCAGATGAATTTGTCTCACAACCAACAGATTACATAAGTTTGCACGACCAAGTCAAGGTGGTAGTCGTTAGCGTTGATATAGAAAGAAAACGAATTGGGCTTTCATTGAAAAAAAGTGAATTAGCAGATTTATAATTTAACAACTAAATCCCTGAAAAATTACTACATTTACTCCTTAATTCGTGTCCAAGCTACAAAAGAAAGATACGGGATCGCAAAAGTGATAATAAAATGTCAGAACAGAGAAGATTAACGACAGAGGAGAAGGCGTTAAAAATAAACTTAAGGAGTGATATCTACGGTGCATTTGCAGAAATTGGTGCTGGACAAGAGGTGGCGGCAAACTTTTTTAAAGCAGGCGGTTCTTCTGGAACAATAGCATTCACACACTCCGCTTACGACATGAAAGTAAGTGATAGTTTGTACGGGAAATGTAAACGTTATGTTTGCGAGGATCGTTTATTGCAAATGCTGGAAAAGGAGTATTCTACTATTGAATCTACACTTCATGAACGAGCTGATGCAACACAGTTTTTTGCGTTTGCCAATACTGTGGAGTCTCTAAATTATCATAAAACAAATCAAGGGCAGGGTTGGATTGGTCTTAAATTTCAGGATCAAGTAAATAAACCACCCAATGAAATAGTCATGCACATTAAAATGCATGATACCAGTAACAAACGTCAACAAGAGGCCTTGGGTATTTTGGGCGTAAATCTAATTCATGCGGCTTATTTTGAACATAGAAGTATTGAAGATTTTTTAAATGCTTTGACCTATCGTTTACCACGTTCAAGAGTTGAAATTGACATGCTGCGCGTTTCAGGTTCCGATTTGCAAAAATTAGACAACAGAATTATTGCCTTGAAATTGGTGAAAATGGGGTTGACGGATGCCACAATGTTCGATCAGAGTGGGGCGGTGTTACAGCCGAGAACAGCATTGTATAAAAAGAATGTTTTATTGATGCGTGGGCGTTTCAGACCTATGACCAAGGTCCATGTGGAAATGATTGAGTCTGGCACAAAACAGTATTTGGCAGAGGAAGATGTGGAAAAGAAGAATACCACTTTATTGCTTGAACTTACACTGAAGGATTTAACCGCGGATGGTAAAATTTCTGACACAGATTTTATCGATCGGGCGGAACTGCTTTGTTCTATGGGATACACCGTGATGATTAGTAATTACCTCAAACATTATAAAATGATTGAGTACCTATCATCTATTACAAAAAATAAGAAGATTGGCGTTTTGCTCGGAATTTATAACCTGCAAACCATTTTTGATGAGAAGTATTATAAGACATTAAATGGTGGCTTATTAGAGGCGTTTGGAAGAGGGTTCGGGCATAACATAAAAATGTATGTCTATCCAGCTTTAAATGTTGAAACGGGCGCTATTTATGATATTGATAGTTTCGAAATCCCTGATCACCTTAAGGGATTATTGGATTATATGCTTAAAACTAATAAGCTCGAAAATATTCATGACTTTGATCGTAAATTATTACACATTTTGTCGGATGATGTATTGTCTAAGATTCATTCTGGTGTTTCTAACTGGGAGGATGATGTTCCAGAAAGTGTAATGAAAGCCATTAAGTTTTATCAAATATTTGGATATCGGGCCGAAAAGTTTTCGAAAACAACGGTGAATGCGAAGCGGTGACTTATTCGTAAATCACCTTAATTAATTCTCCATTTTCGTATTTTTCCATATACATTGTTTCCCCTTGCTTGTCGTAAAAAATCGTGAAGCCATCTAGAAGTCCACTTTTATAATGAGCTTCCATATAAACTTGATCCATGTCAGGATATTTTTTCTGACATTTTCCTGCATAGGGAATATCGTCTAAAAAAGAGCGTTTTATTGTTTCGCCTAGACTACTTACTAATTCCAATTCAGAACAATCACAGACCAGGGGAGCACCATCTCCTGTTCTTTTCTTTACCCCATCTTCATACACTTCTTCTACAAGCACATTGCCAGCTTTGTCATAATAAGTAACGGTTCCATGCAAGGTTCCATTCAATATACCTTTTATAACATATTTGAGATCAGTATCTGGGTAATTAAGGATGCAAATACCAGTGAACAAGGAATCACTTTGTTTAAATACGCCTAAAGAATCAACCGATAAGTCATCACATAAGCACGTGTCTTGAACAGGACTAATCATCATAGTTCCTTCCTGAATTAAATCTGTTCCAGGTTTACTGTTATTACATTGCGTAAACAGCACTAAACTTAGGATAACGAATAAAATTGATTTCATTTTAGGATATTGATAACACGCAGAAAACGTTTAACATAGCCACTCGAATTATAACGAGTTACTGTTACACCATAATGCTTTTTAGAAGAACTGCTATGAATAAAGTCAATCATACCATCCGCGTTTTTAAGGATGATTCCAACATGACCGATTTGCCGAACGGCGGCATTAGTTCCCGTAAATAAAATAATATCTCCTGGATTAGACTCTGTCAGCACAACTTCCTCACCCTTGTCTTTATATCCTCTGCTTGTTCGTGATACGTAGATTCCAAAATGCTTAAATACGTAATGCACAAAACCAGAACAATCAAATCCTGATTTAGAACTACCACCCCATAAATAGGGTATGCCAAGTTGCTGTTGCGCAAATTGTACAATACTATCTCTATTGGTTATTGTCACCGTGCTATCCGTTTCCGCCGAAGCTGAAAACGAAAAGAGAGAAATAAATACAATTAAAAGCCATTTCATAGCCTACAAAATTAATATGTTTTATAACTTTATATGACAAATTAAGTTACAAATGTCTAGAATTAAGAATGCACAAATCAGATATCGAATTATTGATCGCTGTATTGGCAACAAATTTAATCCATATCCAACCAAAGAAGAACTAAGGAGAGCTTGCGAAGAAGCGCTTTTCGGCAGTGATGTTGGGTCAGATATTTGTGATTCAACTATTGAAAAGGATTTACGTTCCATGAGAATGGAAATGGATGCCCCAATTAAGTATAGTAAAGTGCATAAGGGCTATTTTTATTCAGATGAGAATTATTCGATAGACAAAATTCCACTTTCTGAGGCGGATATTGAAGCCATTCGATTTGCATCCAATACCTTAATGCAGTTTAGAGAGGTGGGTTTGTTCAAACAATTCGGTTTTGCAATTGATAAGATTTTTGACCGTGTTCATATTTCAAATAACCCAACAGATGATTCTGTAGAGAATTTTGTACAATTTGAAACGGTCAATGATACAGCAGGAGGAAACGAAATGCTACCGGAATTTTTGAAAGCCATTAAAGAAAAAATTGTTGTTACATTTTTATATACGAGTTTTGTTAGTGAAAAAACAAAACCCAGAAAGGCACTCCCACTTTTATTAAAAGAGTATCGCAATAGATGGTATCTCATCTGTTTTTCTTTAGACAAGCATAAGGTAATGACTTTTGGATTAGATCGATTAGAATACCTCCAACTAAATGAAGAAAATTACTATCAACCAATCGACTTTAACCCAGATCATTATTTCAAAAATTCAATTGGAATTACCGCCAATGAAAGTGAACCGGATAAAGTGGTATTTAAAATAGATCGAATAGGTTCAAAATATATTGTTTCGCAACCTTTGCATGCCAGTCAAAAATTAATAAAAGAAGGCACCAATCGAAATACTTTTTCTTTGAAGGTAATTGTTTCGGAAGAGTTAAAGCGTACAATTTTGTCGTACGGTGCTCAAATTGAGGTCATCAAGCCAAAAGCTTTAAGAGCCGAAATTCAAAATGCCGTTCTTGAAATGAATGAGATTTACGATTAATTTGTTCAATGTAAATTAAGGCGAACTTTCTAGCCTAAAATAAATCAAAAAAAAAGGGGGCTGAATAGCCGTAATTGTTTTTTCTTTTTCTACTTTTGTCGTGGGTAAGTCCTGTACGACCAGCTCCTGTTTAATCCCCCAGGGTGGGAACACAGCAAGGGTAGATGGTTGAGCGGTGCGATATAGGTAGCTTACCCACTTTTTTGAATATAATTACATCTTTATAAAAAAGCCACTTCTGAATTTCAGTAGTGGCTTTTTACTTTTGGTGTCGTTTATTTTAGATCGCGGTTCTGTCCTTTAGATTAGATCTATGATAATCACTGTGGATGTTATGTTTGCGATCATTTGTTTTAAGTTGAGCTGAATACACGGTTAGAATCAAATTAATTCTCTTTTAAATATACAAACATCAGCTTAGAATTAATAATTCCACCTTTGTTTAACTGAAGTATTCATAGTTGAAAATCGTGTATATCCTGTTAATAAATAATTGGTAAACCTGTGCATTCAAGCCTTATCTTTGTGCAAAACTAAAACCAGTAGGAAATGAAATTTTTTATCGATACAGCCAATCTTGACGAGATTAGAGAAGCAAATGACTTAGGAATCTTAGATGGAGTAACTACCAATCCGTCTTTAATGGCAAAAGAAGGAATAACAGGGGTAGACAATATTCTTAAACACTATGTAGATATTTGCAATATTGTAGATGGAGATGTAAGTGCTGAGGTAATTTCTACAGATTATGAAGGAATGATTCGCGAAGGAGAAAACTTGGCAGCATTACACAAAAATATTGTAGTTAAAATTCCAATGATAAAAGATGGAATTAAAGCAATCAAATATTTTTCTGATAAAGGAATTAAAACAAATTGTACATTGGTTTTTTCAGCAGGACAAGCATTGCTGGCGGCAAAAGCTGGAGCAACTTACCTTTCTCCGTTTGTTGGGCGTTTAGATGATATTTCATCAAATGGTTTAGATCTCATTGCACAAATCAGATTGATTTATGACAATTACCTTTTCGAAACTGAAATTCTTGCGGCATCTGTAAGACACACCATGCACATTATTAATTGTGCTGAAATTGGTGCAGATGTGATGACGGGGCCATTAAGTTCAATTACTGGATTATTAAAGCATCCATTAACAGACTCTGGTTTAGCGAAATTCTTAGCAGATTACAATAAAGGAAACGCCTAGTTTTCCCCAAAGATAATTTTTTTAAAGTCCTGTTCGCCTATGGTGGAAAGGGACTTTTTTTATGCTACATTTTTCAGAAAGGACAAAGTTTGGAATGGAGATACACTTTATTATATCAATACTGAACCGATTGAAGAAGTCACTAGAGGAAGGTTTGATGTTAAATATGAGTGATTGATTTGAACGCTAAAGTAGCCCCAAACAAATCTTTAATCGAATAATTTTTCGAACAGAGGCATAAACTTGCTTTTGAAACACTTCATCCGCTTGCATGCCTCCAACAATATCAAACAGTGCTTTTTCTTCTTCAACAGGCATTAAAATTAAATCACAGCCTGCTTGCGCCGCCTTTAATTCACAGTTTGGTATAGAGGCTACACCGCCCATGTTCATTGCATCCGTAACAACTAGTCCTTTGAATTTCATTTCTCGTTTTAACAGATCTGTCACAATCTCTCTTGAAACGGATGAAGGCAGATCATGGGTATTGTTTGTGTCGTTGTTTTTAATGGCAATGTGCGCCACCATAATGGATAATACGCCAGCGTTAATGAGCGGAATGTAATTTTCAACTTCCAACATTTCTCCATCTATATAAACGAGTTTTTTATGCGTATCGCCAACAACATAGCCATGACCAGGGAAATGTTTTGCCGTAGCGACTATACCTGCTTTTTGCGTTTCTTCAATAAACACCCGCGACCAAATTTGAGCCGTATCTGAATTGTCTCCAAACGCCCGATAAGAAATGGTCTCATTTGGTGACATATCTACCACGGGTGCATAATTATAGTTGATGCCAATATCGTTCAAATCTTTGCAAATAGAAATAGCAAATTTTTTCACTTCCGCACGACTAATCATTTGGTTGGCTTTTTTAACGGGTATACAATTTTTTATTTTATAGCCAATCAAACTAGGCTCGGCATCTGCAGAATAGAGAAGGGGTAACCCATTACTCGAACCGTTCAAGCCATTAAATTCATTAACCATGGTTGTAAATCCTTCTTTGGTTCCATTTAAAAGTAGAATTCCGCCAATGTAGTTTTTTGCCAATAGCCCATTTAAATGTTCTTGTGATTTACCATGTTTACCTGCCGCGGGTATAATCATTTGTCCTGCTCGACTGGTGTCATTTAATGATTCGAAAACATCATCAATTTTCTGCTCCAATTCGGCATCATAAACGAAAAAATCGCTTAACGTATAATTTTGGGCAAAAGTTGGTAGTATAGAAAGTGATAAAACAAAAAGAATAAATCGCTTCATAATCGTTAATTTTTGAAAGTCTGTTATCGAATTGCTAATTTAAAGATTACCATGCGTAAATAAATTAGATACAGCGAGGAGTTATTGAGATAGAATTGTTATTACCGTTCTTCGATTTCTTTGGTGCGCCTCTTCTCGCGCTTTTTTATCTTTTAATTCCTTAATAACTTCCCAAGGTACTTCCGGCTGTGTTTCACCATATCCCTTCGTTTTAATGCATTCTTCGGCAATTCCTTTATCCACTAAATACTGTTTCGCAATAAAGGCTCTATTGTTAGATAGTTCCTCGTTATAACCGTTTGCACCACGCCTATCTGTATGTCCACCCAGTTCAATAATAATCGTTGGGTTTTTATGCAATAAATCAGCAAGTAAATCCAGTTCAACCTGTGCTTGAGATCCAAAGGCGCTATAATCTAAATTCGTTTGATCAAATCCAAAATAGATGTTGCGCAAGGCAAATGAGTGACCTGAACTTGTGTCTGTACTTGGCGGATATAAAACAAAATCCAGCTTTTTTTCTTGATTGATAAAATATTCATCTGTCGATAAAATTTGAGATACGATTGAAAAATATTTCCCAGCGGCGGTTAAGGCATATTGCTGGCCTGGGGAAAGCACGGCTGAAAATGAACCATCAGGATATGTGTTAATCTTTTGCACTCTTTCATTGGTTTGTGCATTAATAATATACAATTCTCCAGGCATTCCTTTTCCTGTTTCGCCGTCAATAATTTGTCCTGTTAATAAGAATGAGGTTTCGCCTTTTGATAAGGGTAAAAATTCCATTTCTTTTTGAGGGATTGTGGCTAAGGTTATTGCTGGACTGGGCAATGCTGGATTTTTCTTAGGTCCTAAAAAAGTGATTTTATAGATGTCTTTTTCACCAAATCCGCCTGGTCGGTTCGAGGAATAATAAGCGTGTCGACTATTTCCTGTCACTACAAAATAAATGTCATCATCAGGGGTGTTAATTGGGTAACCAATATTTTCAGGTGTTGACCATTCTTCTAAATCAGAATCATAAATGCTTTTAAAAACATCCAATCCCCCCATATTCTTATGGCCGTCCGAAGAAAAGTAGAGCGTCTTTGAATCGGCATGAAAAAATACGCCCATTTCCTCAAAATCTGTATTGATTTGAGGGCCTAAATTTTTGGCTTTTCCCCACGTTTGTTTTTTCTGGTTCCAAATGGATACATAAATGTCATGCTGTCCATAACCGCCGGGTTGATCAGAAACAAAGAACAAGGTTTTTTCGTCAAATGACAATGTCGCGCTCGATTCGTGATGCTTTGAGTTGACACCAACGCCTAAACTTTTAGGTTCTTCCCAAGTGCCATCTTCATTTTGTTTGGCAATGAGTATGTCGCCGTTTTTAGAGCTTAATCCTTGATAGGTTAAAATACTTTTTCCATCAGGCGCAACGCCCACTGTTGCGTCATGTGATTCTGTATTGATAGGAGCGCCAATATTTTGTGCAGCAGCCCATTCTTCTTCTGAGTGTCGAACTGAATAATAAATATCTTCAAAATAATTCCCAAGTCGATCTGTTTTTTGCCCTTGCGAATCGGGTCGGCGTGCTGTGTAAAATAAAACCCGATTGTCTGCAGATATGACTGGTGAGAACTCAGAGTATTCTGAATTAATGCTATCGCCCAAATTATCCACCCAAACTCGAATGGGAGATTCCATCAATTCAATTCCTGTTCGAGATTCGGCTATTTTTTTGGCAACATAACGCTGTTGGTTTTTGTCGTTTTCAGGTATTAAGGTTTGATAGAGTTTATAATATTGAATGGCTGTTTCAAAATTACCAACCAATTGATAAGCCTGTGCCAAGTAAAATTTTAAGTCAATATCTAAATCTGGATTTACGTTATGTGCAAATTCTAGGTGCTTTAAACTTTCTGATTTATTGGAACTATACAGGTAGCAAATTCCAATTTTATAATTAAGAATTGAAGAATGTGGATTGAATTTTTGAGCTTTTTCGAAGTGAGATAATGCTTCCATTAAAAATTCATCTCTTCCATCAAAAAAATAGAAATCACCTAAATTAATTTCTTTTGCTGCGGTCTCAAACGCTTCTTTTTGATCTTCAAAAAGGCGTTTATCAAAAGGGATGTCCTTGTCTTGAGAAAGAGCTGAATAACCAAAGGTCAAACAGAAGATTAGCGCTATGAATTTCCAGCTATTCATTGCACACCGGGCCGTTTAAGTATTGTATTGCTTTCTGCGATCCTAAAACAAAAGCTTTTTGCCAATCGCTGCAGGCTTGGTCCACATCTCGAATCATTTCATTGGCAATTCCACGATTAAAATACGCCTCCTTTTGATTTGGATTAAAAACAAGTGCATCATTACATTTAGCGATTGCCGAATCATATTTTTCAAGATCAATCAATACAACTGCTTGATGCGTGAGTACTAATGGATTTTCATTTTGAAGCTGATAGGCTTCGTTATAAAAATTCTGTGCTTTTTCATACTCGCCGAGATCTCTAACAAAGGTGCCCTTTAACAGAAAAAGCAATACTTTTTCGTCTTCATCAGCCGTTTTTAAACCTTCGGCTATCTGTGCTAATGTTTCTTCACCGTCGCCTAAAACCAATGCTGTTGTAGCCAAATGAATATAGATGTTTTTAATGGGCGAATCTGCGATTTCTAAGGCTTTTTTGAAGTCAACTTGTGCGGCTGCATAGTCTTCCATGTCCACATAGAGTAAACCTCTTTTATACCAATATTCCTGTTCTAAGGGATGTTTATTGACCAATTCATTATAGTAGTGTAAAGCGGTAGTGTATTTGTCTTGTTTTTGTAAAGACAGCGCCAGGTACAGGATATTTTCCGGACTGTTATCACCGATTGATATTGCTCGCTTTAGGAGGGTTTCTGCTTCGGGATAATTTGATTTTTGAAAGTAAATACGCCCCCTTAGGCCCATTAATTTAGCGTCAAATGCACGAAGTGCTTTGGCTTGATTTGTATTTAGAAGTGATTGGTCAAAATTCTTTTCTTCAAAATGAATTAATCCCAATCCATAGTAGGCTTCAAAACAAGAGGAGTCTTCAGAAATGCATTTGGAAAATAAGACTTTGGCCTCATCCCGATCATTGTTTTGATAAGCGAGAACACCATTTTCATAATTATCAATTACAGCTGGAGCATATAACGCATCTTGAGCCTGACAATTCAGACAAAACAAAATCACTATTAAAAGGGCTTGACGCATATAATTATAACAAAGCGAGAAACTGTTTCCCCCACGCAAGAGAGTTTTAAGAGTTTCAATAGGTGGAGAGGGGCATATTTTCCTTATCGAAGATACGAATTTTCTATGGTACATGCTAATTAGATTAGATCAAATAGGCTTTAAATTCGACCAAATGAAAAAATGTCAGTATATGATTTTCAGCGAATTGAGAAATTGGTTTCTAGCCTAGTTTTAGTCGGCTTGACTCAAACAAGGTAATTATTTATACGAATTGTGAAATCCTTTGATATTCTGGTGATGAAAAAGCAAGTAATTGCTATTTTTAGGGTATGGGAAAAGGACAATCTAAAAGCAGCAAGAAAGCACTTACATTTTTAGAAAAATATTTGAACAATGCTTCTCCTACTGGATTTGAACAAGAAGGTCAAAAACTATGGTTAGAATATATCAAACCATTTGTAGATGATTATTGGGTCGATAATTATGGCACTGTTGCTGCAATAATTAATCCTAAGGCGAAGTATAAAGTAGTGATTGAAGCGCACGCTGATGAAATTTCATGGTTTGTGCATTACATTACGGATGATGGATTTATTTATTTGCGCCGTAACGGTGGATCGGACCATCAGATTGCACCTTCTAAACGTGTGAATATTCATACAGATAAAGGAATTGTAAAAGCCGTATTCGGATGGCCAGCTATTCATACAAGAAAAGGAAAAGAAGAAGGACCTTCCATAAAGAATATTTGTTTGGATTGTGGCTGCGATTCTAAAAATGAAGTAGAAGCCTTAGGAGTGCATGTTGGATGCGTTATTACGTATGAAGATGAGTTTATCATTTTAAATAAAAATAGATATGTTGGACGTGCTTTGGACAATAGAATAGGTGGATTTATGATTGCCGAAGTAGCGCGAATGTTAACAGAGAATAAAAAAGAATTGCCATTTGGTTTATACATTACCAACTCGGTTCAAGAGGAAGTCGGATTGCGCGGCGCGCAAATGGTGGCGGAGCGTATTCAACCAAATGTGGCCATTGTCACTGACGTCTGTCATGATACCACAACGCCAATGATAAATAAAATCGTTCAGGGAGATTTAAAGAATGGGCGTGGCCCTGTTTTAACTTATGGTCCGTCGGTACAAAATAATTTATTAAAATTGGTTATTGAAACGGCTGAGAAGAAAAAAATTCCGTTTCAACGTGCCGCAGCTTCAAGAGCAACCGGAACAGATACGGATGCTTTTGCCTATTCAAATTCAGGTGTTCCTTCTGTATTAATTTCTACACCATTGCGCTATATGCACACAACAGTAGAAATGGCGCATAAAGAGGATGTTGAAAATGGCATTCAGCTTATTTATGAAACATTGCTTAATATTAAAGATGGGCATGATTTTAGATACTTCACATAATTAGTAGTATGCTTAAAAGGGTTTCCATATTCCTGATTTTTATAGCTAGTTTGGCGCATAGCCAAATTAAACCTGACGTTGTGCTAACAACTGGTCACAATGATCAAGTGAATGCAATGGAAATAACCCCTAATGGGCAATTTCTAACCAGTGCATCTAACGATAAGTAAATAAAAATTTGGGACATTGCTACCGGGATGGAATTCAGAACGATTTCTGGAACCGCTGGTAGAGTGGAGCAATTGGCATTTGCACCGAATAATCGTTTTTTAGCGGGGACATCTTTTAATGAAGAATTGTAGATTTGGGATATTATTACGGGTGAAGTAATTCATACTGCTGTTGCAGGCTTTGGTAGAGGATTGATTTTTTCAAAGAGTGCTGAAGAACTCTTTTACATTGGAGAAGATTCGGATATTCAAGTCTATAATGTTAAGACAAAAACAACCGCCACTTTTTCTAAAATGTATACCATGGATTTTGTTGCGGATGTTAACAATGAAGTGATTTATACGCTAGATCATTTAGGAAATATGCTTAAAATCAGTATGTCAACAGCTGAATTAGTTGCATCCTATAAATTGTTTGATGAATTTAATTACTCTTTTAGTAATTCAGATATATCGGCAGATGGAAAGTTTATTGCTTATGGTTTTAATGATGACAAACTTCGGGTTTTTAATACGGAAAAAGGGGAGTTTGAATTTGAATCAAAAGCATACAAAACGAAAATAATCAGCTTAGCGATTGATCGAGATAAGCCAATTGTCTATGTCTCTTCTCATGATGGTGATTTAGTCTTGTTTAATTATAAAACAAAAAAGGTGGTTGAATCCGTAACAGCTGAAAATAGTCCGTTTCGAATAATATCCGTAAAAAAGAGGGTATTGGTGTAGATAATTCTAGAAAATACACGGAAAGTTTATTTTCTGATATGAGTAAAGGAACGGGTGCCACAGTTATCTCAAGTGCCGGAGGTGCTGAGTACGCTATGGTAAGTGATTAATGGAAAAACGGATTGTTCACTTACGTATTTATTCAAGGGTTGAGTCAAAAAGCAACGGGTGACGTTTATTTGTCAGAAATTAGGACATATGTTAATCGTGAGGTGAAGAAATTATCGAACGAAAAACAAATTCCAACGGCTAGAGAAGAAAATATTAACATGGATTATATTATCTTCGGAAACTAAATGGAACCGTATCACATAATCGCCCCCGCTATTCCATCCGGACAAGTCTATCAATTCACGACCCCACATGATGTTGAATATGAAGTGCGTTTTGGACGTAAAAAAGAGAATATTTTACACTCTGTAGTAGTGTTTGGCGTGTTGAATGATGAATATGAAGGTGAAGAGTATGTGGTAACAAATAAAGGGGATGCCTTTCGCGTTATGACCACGATTGCAGGAGTAATTCGAATGTATTTATCCGAACATCCAAATATGCAAATTGTCGAATTCACGGGAATTTTGAGAGAAAATGCCCAAAGCGAACACACCTCACAGCGTACAAAACTCTATGCGCGTTTTCTGCCAAAAGTATTCCCTTCCAACATTTGGAAAACGGAGATTAAAGGGAATCGAATATTAGCGAAAAGGTTGAAGTGAGAGAAGGGTTTAAGCAAAGGAATTCACTCATAGTTTAGCGTAGTTTCTTCCAAGTGGATAGGCCAAAAATCATTTCAAGAGAAAAATCTAATGGTATCGTAAATAAGCACTATTATACTTGCGACTTAAGACTTACAACAAACCAATTACATCAAAATAATGTAGTCTTCCGGAAACAAGCTTTGATTTTCTTTTGCTCTTCAAAATCCATTAAGTTTTTCGAGATAGAAAGGTGCTTCAGGTTCTTTAAATTTTGAATTGATTCTGGCAGTTTCTTTAATAAATTGGCCTCAATACTCAAATAGGTTAAGTTGGACAACATACCAACTGATTCTGGTAATTTTTTTTAATTGGTTTCCATTAATACTGAGATATTTTAAAGCTGTTAAATCACCCAAGTTTTTAGGTGGTTTTTTGATTAAGTTACCATCTAACTCTAGACTTGTTAAATTGGGTAAATCCATAATTAATGGATCTAACTTTTGAATTAAATTTCCATCTAATTTTAAAGTGGTGAGCTGCTTTAACTCGCCCAATTCAACTGGAAGAATCTCCATACTATTTTCTCCTAAATCGAGCATGACAAGATGCGTCATGTTTTTAATCGCAACTGGTATAGTGTCAATTGTATTAGCGCGTAAGTTCAATTTCGTTAGGTTCACCAAGTTTAAGAGGCTTTCAGGGATAGAACTAATCTCATTGCGAGAAGCATCCAATTGGAGCAATTCAATTAATGCGGCCCAATTTGCGGTAAACTTTTTAATTGATTTCCGGACAGTTCTATATTTTGTAAAGATTTTAATTGAAGAATATCGTCGGGAATCTCGGAAATTAAATTGTCGTTCGCTTTTAGAACCTCTAAATTATCTAATGAATTTAAGCCCGCCCCAAATGACGTTAGAATATTGTGATTAAGTTCTAAATACTTTAAAGCTTTTAGATCTCCGACAGGCACAGGTAATTCTTGTAAGGCGTTCCTATCTAAAATCAGTGTTTCTAAATTCTGTAAACCATTGAGTGAATTTGGAATTGATGCGATTTGGTTGGAAGATAAATTCAAATATTTTAGTGCGGCAAAATTATTAAGCTTCATTGGAAATGACGCTAATGCATTTACCTCTAAGTGCAATACCTCCAATGCGTTTGATTTACCCGCTAAGTTTAGACCTTCATTTTTGAGTTGATTTTCACTTAAATTCAAATAGTTAAGCTGTTTTAACTGCCATAATTCCGCAGCTATGTTTGTGATTCCGTTTGCTGCCAAGTTTAAATATTCGAGTTCGTTGAGTTGGTCAATCCATGGTTTTATCTCCGTTAATTGATTTGATTCTAAATTAAGCGAGTTGAGCTTAGCCAATGCGCCAAACGAACTAGGCAAAGACTGTAATAAATTTGAGCCTAAAGACAATGTTTTAAGTTCAGACGCTCCATTAATACTAGCGGGAATTTTTGTGATTCGGTTATTGTCGAGATAAAGTTGCTGAAGCACTTTCATCTGATCAATTGTCTTGTACAAACTTATAATGCCGTTCCCTTTTAGCGCGAGAGATTGAACTTGAGTCACGTTTTCAAACGTGACATATCGAATAGCATTTCCGTTAAAATTGACCGCTTTTAATTCAAGCAAAACCTTTAACTCAGCAGGGATTTCTTCGAGTTTACAATTTTGGATTCCAAAGATATAACTGGTTGCCCTGCATTCAATGCCTTCTCTAAAGCCTCGCATTGTGAGCTTTGATCAAAACCAATAAAAGCGAAGAATAATATGAGAGCAGTGAGGCTCGTTTTCAAAAAGTTTGAAAGTCGCATAAAAGCAAATTTATTTTTCTAATAGTTCTTATGAGGTAACAATCAAGTTACAATTATTATTCCATATAAATATATGTTCAATTCAGAAAATTATATAGAATCGATCAAAAAGGCAAGGGAATGAAATTTTCTTGCTTTAAAAAGCTGTAAACATATCCGTTTATATATCATTTTGGTGCTGGAATAGAACCCCTTTTATACTAGCAGGATCATACCATTTTGAAGTCTTTTATGGAATTTTTTAAAAATCAAACTCGGGTTTCTAAGAACGAATACTTTCCATAGGTAGATTCTATTAAAAATTAATATCTTTACCAGTCGTTACGAAGTCGCGAATATATAAGAGAGATTATGCCAAAAATTTTAATCATTGATGACGAAAGAAGCATCAGAAGAACGTTGAAAGAAATTCTAGAATTTGAAAACTATACGGTTGAGGCTGTAGAAGATGGAATTGCTGGAATTAATGAAGCGAAAGCGAATAATTACGACGTCGTCTTTTGTGATATTAAAATGCCCCAAATGGATGGTATTGAGGTCTTAACTAAATTGAAAAATGACGGTTTAGAAACTCCAATCATCATGATTTCTGGTCATGGCAATATTGAAACGGCGGTTGATTCAATTAAAAATGGCGCTTACGATTTTATTGAAAAACCGTTGGATTTAAATCGAATCTTAGTCACAATAAAGAATGCTTTAGAGAAGACGGATTTAGTGGAAGAGACAAAAGTCTTGAAAAAACAAATTCGTAAGCATTCAAAAAATTATAACATCATTGGAAATTCGGCACCATTGGAAAAAATCCGTGAAATGATTGAAAAGGTGGCACCTTCTGATGCCCGTGTTTTAATCACAGGACCCAATGGAGCAGGAAAAGAATTAGTGGCAAGACAAATGCATGAAAACAGTGGAAGGAGCAAAGAATCTTTTATTGAAGTGAATTGTGCCGCTATCCCTTCTGAGTTGATTGAATCAGAATTATTTGGTCATGAAAAAGGAGCATTTACGAGTGCTGTTAAGCAGAAAAAAGGAAAATTTGAATTGGCTACTGGTGGCACCTTGTTTTTAGATGAAATTGGAGACATGAGCGCATCAGCTCAAGCGAAAGTGTTGCGTGCTTTGCAAGAAAATAGAATCACTCGAGTTGGTGGAGAAAAAGATATAAAAGTGAATCCACGAGTGGTTGCTGCAACCAATAAGGATTTAAGAAAAATGATTGAGGAAGGAAGATTTCGTGAGGATTTATTCCACCGTTTAAGCGTAATTGTAATTGACGTTCCTTCGTTGAATGACAGAAGAGATGATATTCCAATTTTAGCTAATTATTTTATTAAAAAACTATGCCAAGAACATGGTATGGCCCTCAAAACGTTCTCAACAGATGCTTTAAAAGCCTTGCAAGATGTGAACTGGACAGGTAATATTCGCGAATTGCGAAATATTGTAGAACGCTTAATCATTTTATGTGACGCAGAGATCACATCAAAAGACATAAAAACATTCGTTAGCGGAAAATAGACCTATGGATTTTTTGAACCAAGAAGCGATTCTAGAAATCGTTGACAATGCCCTTCGCGAAGATCTTGGAGACGGAGATCATACTTCACTCTCAACAGTACCGGAAAACGCTCAAGGAAAAGCGCGTCTATTGGTTAAAGATGATGGCATATTGGCGGGTGTTGAATTGGCGCAAACCATTTTTCATAGAGTTGATCCCAACTTGCAAATTGAAGTGCTAATCGAGGATGGAACTTATGTTGAAAAAGGGCAGATTGCTTTTTATGCAACAGGGTCGTCACGGTCCATTTTAAGTTCTGAGCGATTGGTGCTTAACTTTATGCAACGCATGAGCGGAATAGCCACTAAAACTTATCACTTAGCTAAAATAATTGCGCATCTTCCAACCAAACTATTAGATACAAGAAAAACCACTCCAGGCATCCGCATTATGGAAAAATGGGCGGTGAATATTGGAGGTGGAAATAACCACCGCTTTGCACTCTATGACATGATTATGATTAAAGACAATCATGTGGATTATGCGGGCGGAATAGCGCAAGCAATTGAGCGCACAAATGCCTATCTGACAGAAAAAGGTAAGTCGCTTAAAATTGAGATTGAAACTAGGAATTTAGAGGAGGTCAAACAAGTTTTGGCAATTGGTCAAGTGGACCGCATTATGTTAGACAATTTCACTCCGGATCAAATTCTCGAGGCGGTTTTAATAATTGATCGAGATAAATACGAGATAGAGGCATCTGGAGGGATTAACGAAACGAGTATTTTAGCTTATGCCGAAACAGGTGTAGATTTTATTTCGTCTGGAGCATTAACTCATTCTTATCAAAGTTTAGACCTGAGTTTGAAGGCAGAGTTTGATTATTAGAATTCATTCAAATTATGAGAATACCCCTCCTTATTTTCTTCATTAGTATAGCAGGAGCATGGAATTGCGCAGGAAACAGATTTAGATGATATTTTTGATGACGGCGATAAAAACTCTCGTTTCTATATTGGAACCGATTTGTTACTTCTAGGCACTGGCACGCTGAACTTCAACTTTGAGGCTCAAATTGTAGAAGACATATAAATACGACCAGTTATTGGATTTATGCCATTTGTAGCACTGCTCTATTTTGGCTTATGGCGACCTGATAATCAGGGTGTACCAATAGTAGATAGAAATATCTCTAAAGGGTTTTATTATGATGTTCAATTGCGTATTCAACTTTCAAAAATGTGTCTATTTTATAATTTATACGCATATGTTTATTCAAAGTTTAAGCATTGGAATTACGACTATGTGACCGATTATGAGGTAGAACGCTTTAAGGTTATTGGAGGTATCGGTAAATCAATCGAATTAAAAGGACACTTACGTTTTGACTTTTATACGGGGATTATATTTTCCAGAGATATCTTCACTTATTTGGAGCATGAGAGTCTGGAGGAATTTGAAATAGTGGAAGAAAGAAATTTTAGATATAATCATTATACGAGAAAAACGTTAAGACGCGAGTTTTTATTTTTTGAATTTGGCGCAGGGTTTAAATATGGGCTTTAGAAACTAGAAGTGTGGAGTGATTATAAAAAGAAAAAGGGCCAAACATAATTTATGCCAAGCCCTTCTTTATTTTTACCCAAGAGATTTAGAATTTCCTAAGCTCCGTATATCTTATCATATAAATCCTTATGCTTTGCTAAAATTGCGCGGCGTTTTGGTTTTAATGTAGGAGTTAATTCGCCCGTTTCAGGTGTCCATGGATCATTAACTAATTCAAATCTTTTAAGCTGTTCCCATTTACCAAAACCAACATTATATTCATCCACCTCTTTTGAAATTCGATCAATAATGTCAGGATGGTTAGCAATTTCATTATTTGACAATCCAATGTCCAATTTCTTATATTTAATCCATTCTTGAATAAATTCAAATGCAGGAACGATCAAGGCAGCAGGCATTTTTTGATTTTCACCAATCACCATTATTTGCTCAATAAAGCGTGATTCTTTAAATTTATTTTCCATCACTTGTGGCGCGATATATTTACCACCAGATGTTTTGAACATTTCTTTTTTACGATCGGTGATTTTTAAGAATTTACCTTCTACAAATTCACCAATGTCACCCGTATGGAACCATCCATCCGCATCAATTTCCTCGGCAGTTTTTTCAGGCATATTATAATAACCAAGCATTACATTTGGTCCTTTCACTAAAATTTCGCCGTCCTCGGCAATTTTCACGGTTACATTATCTAAAACAGGTCCAGTTGTTCCAATGCGAACGTTGTTCCCCTTTTCATAGCTTACGCTTACAACAGGAGATGTTTCAGTTAGTCCATATCCTTCCATAATTGGAATTCCTGCCGCTAAAAAGATTCGAGCTAATCGGGGCTGCAAGGCAGCACTTCCGGATGCAACCGCTTCACATTTGCCTCCAAGGGCTTCTTGCCACTTGCTAAAAATTAATTTACGTGCAATGCCAAGCTTGAATTTATACCAACTGGATTTTCCAATGACATCATATTCTTCTCCTAAAGAAACTGCCCAAAAGAAAAGTTTACGTTTTATTCCAGTTAAGGATTCTCCTTTCGCTATAATTTTATCATATACTTTTTCTAACAAACGAGGAACTGCCGTAAACACATTTGGTTGCACATCTCTTAAATCGTCCCCAATGGTATCCATTGATTCAGCAAAATAAACTGATACTCCAGTATACTGATACAAATAAAGTAGCATGCGCTCATACACGTGACAAACCGGCAAAAAACTTACAGATTTGGCGTTAGAATCAACAGGAAGTCGTGGTTGACAATCTTTTACATTGCTCAATAGATTTTTATGCGCAAGCATCACTCCTTTCGGGTTTCCCGTAGTACCAGATGTGTAGATTAACGTGACTAAATCCTCATAATCAATTGCCGCTTTTCTTTTCTCAATTTCAGCATCCAACTCAGCGTTTGGCGCTGCCAATAATTCCGTCCAAGATGTTGCGTTTGGAACATCATTAAAAGTATAAACTTCTGTTAAAGTTGGTACATTTTCAATAATGGAATTGACTTTTCCTAAAAGCTCTTCATCCGAAACAATACAGAGTTTTACACCGGCATCATTAAAAATATATTCATAAACATCTGCACTAATGGTCGGGTAGACAGGAACACCAATGGCTCCAATCTGTTGAATCCCAATATCACAAATATTCCATTCAGATCGATTATTTGAGATTAAGGCAACTTTATCTCCGGTCTGTATCCCCTTGTTTATAAGACCTCTACTAATGGCATTGGCTTTATCAATATAAGTTTGAGTAGATGTTTTAATCCACTCTCCATTAATTTTATCAGCGAATGCATCTTCCTGAGGAAATTGCTCTAATTGATAATAAGGTATGTCAAATAATCTTTTTACTTCCATATATATAGTTCTTAATGCGTGGTTTTCTTTGTTTTGAAAGATACTAAAAATCCTTTATTAATCGGAAATAAGCTAATAATTTCGTAACTTTTAAAAAAATAACCTTAAAAATTTTAAAGGACCTGTAACTTTTAGAGTGTTTAGATTGTTTTAGCTGTTTGAAAGGGAACTGAAGCTGATTTTAACCACGCCCTCAATTTGACAAGAAAAGAATACAATATCGCAGTTAAAGAATACTCCGGAGGGTTGTATGGCTATGCTTTGAAGTACTTGAAGAGTGCTGAAGATGCAAATGATATTGTACAAGACGTTTTTGAAAAATTATGGAAAAACAGAAAGAAAGTTGTTACTGAGAAGGCAAAATCTTGGTTGTTTACATGTGCACACAATGCACTTATAAATTTGATCAAGAAAAATAGTCGGATATCATACCAAGCAAATACGGTATCATCTGACACTGCAGTGTGCCATTCTCGGGAATTTGAAATGAAAGAAGTAATAGACAAAAGTCTTGCTAAACTTCCACCAATTCAAAAATCAATTATTCTTCTGCGCGATTTAGAAGGTTATTCATATCAGGAAGTAGGCGAAATACTTGACTTAGGTGAAGCTCAAGTAAAAGTTTATTTGTTCAGAGCCCGAAATAAAATTAAAAAACAGTTAAAAGATCTAACAATACTCGTATGAATATTCCTCAAAATTTTGACAGATGGATGTTCGACTACATGGAGGGCAACCTCTCTCCAGCCGAAGTAGAAACGTTTGAGCAATTTTTATTGCAAAACCATGGTTTTGAACCAGACGCGGATGCTTGGCAAAATTCAATTATTCCAATTGATACTGTAGTTTATCCGCAACAAAACAGTCTAGAACGAAACAGAAGATTTGCTAGTTGGTTTGGATGGAGCGCAGCTGCTGCTCTAGTCCTATTAATTGGTGTAGGTGGTTACTTTGCCTTAGACTCTAATCGTGATATGGCGAATGATACGCAATTTTCACATTTTTCAAAATCGGCTTTTGAAGCACCATCAAAAGGGATTGCAGATAACTACAACGATAGCAACAATACATCTACGAACACTTCTAAAACAACAACTGAATTCATTCCTTCTGAGAATGGAAATAACTATGAATCGGACAATTACACAACTGCAGCCCAATATCAAAACCAACTGGCTGTAACTAGTTTGACAAACTCAGGTTATACTGCTGTGACTAATGGAAATGAGGGAGAAGGAATAAGTGCTGATAACACTGCGCAGATAGCTGAAAATTCAAACGATTGGCAAGCGGCTGATTATAATGATGCGGACTATTATGCAACAGTTGACGCAGCTATGAAGCAGGAGCAGGAGAAGTATGAAGCAGATAGTCATGCGTCAAAATATTTACATAATCCAACTGAAGCGCATGCCGATTTGGATTTGAGAAAAAGAAGCAATGTTAATTACAGTTCGTTTGGTAGTGTTGCAAAACGAATTTTCAGAAAAATAGAACGTATGTTCGGTTACCCAGTTGGACTGGTTAATTTAAGAGATCCAGAATTATTATTACCAGAAAATTCACTTGTATCATCTAATCCTGGTTTTGCAGGCGGTATGTTAATGCCACGTTTCGAAATGAGTTATAGAAATCAGTGGTTAGGATCAGAGATGAATGCAAACAAAGCGCAATTTAGCTTTGATAATTACGTTCATCAAGTGAGAGGTGGATTTGGAATTTCGTTAAACTCAGCGACCTATGGAAATGGAGCCTTTGGCGATTATTCTGTAGATATGACATACTCCCCAAAAATTAGTTTAGGTCCAAATGCAGTGCTTGAACCTGGCATTAAAGTTTCATTGGGCGTTTTAACTGGTAATTCGGAAAAAATGAATGAGACGGGGGATTTTGAGTTGGATAGAGGAATGTTATTGCAAAGCAGTTTTGCTTCAGCAAATAACCAGACAGATAAATTATGGTATAAAGATTATGGGGTAGGATTTGTTTTAAACACCAAATGGTTTTATGCTGGTTTAAGTGCAGACAATCTAGGGCGTCATTTTGCAAATGTGTATCGTGAAGAGGGAAGTACCGAACCCAGTAGAACAGCAGTGCTGTATAGCGCAATAATAGGAGCAGATTATGAATCATCAAATAAAAACATGTCGGCAAGTCCATTTATCGCAGCGCGCCACTTCGGTGAATCAAAAGAAATTTGGGCTGGTGCGAACTTTAGAATAAACCACTTTACAATTGGCGGTTCATACTCTACAAATAATGATTTTACTGCCGCTATGGGTATGAAATTTAAAAACTTTAAAATGATTTACCAGTATGACAGAACAACAACATTGCTCTCGAATGAGAAAATTGGCTCTCATAATTTGGGAATTCGCTTTAATGGAAAAACTAAAAAATCACGTTTCAAATAAACAGAATTTATGAAGAAAATACTTACTTTATTGATAGCGCTGGCGTCGCTCAATGGATTTTCACAAGATCCCGAGTTTACACAATTCTATGCGAACCCGATTTATTTGAATCCGGCAATGGCAGGGACACATGGTTGCCCCCGTATAAATATGAACTATCGTAATCAATGGGCCAATATTTCAGGAGCATTCGTTACAAACAGTGCCTCATACGATCAATTTGTAAATGTTCTTCAAGGTGGAGTAGCACTTTCTATTACAAACGATATGGCGGGTAAGAATACACTAAATTGGACGAGTGTTAATTTAGCTTATTCTTATCATCTGCAAGTTACAAGAAAGTTTACATTATTATTTGGAGCGCAAGCCGGTTGGAATCAAAAATTCCTAGATTGGAGTAAATTAACTTTTGGAGATCAAATTGATCCTAGAAGAGGGTTTATTTATCAAACTGGAGATTTACCTCGTGGAAATTTCTGGGGTGATGGTGGAAACTGGGGAACAAAAGGGTTTTTTGACCTCTCTGCAGGAATTGTGGGGTATTCAGAGAACTTTTACTTTGGGTTTGCTGCAAAGCACTTAAACACGCCAGAGGAGAGTTTAATTTTAAATCCTGACGGTCAAAGTAATTTGCCAATGCGATTCACTGGTCATGTAGGTACAAATATTGAATTTGGTAAAGGTTCACAATACGCCAATGTAACCTCAATCTCACCAAACGTTATTTATACGTATCAAGATGGGTTTATGCAGTTGAATGTAGGAACTTATATTAAATACGGAGCGTTTACAGCTGGAGCATGGTGGAGACCGCGTGATGCATTTATTCTTTCAATAGGAATTGATGCTGGTGCTTTCCGATTCGGCTATAGTTATGATATTACAATTTCTGAATTGACAAACGCTTCCGGTGGGTCGCATGAATTGTCATTAGGATTTAACTTGTCTTGTAAAGACAAACCAAAAAGATTTAGAACGATATCTTGCCCGTCGTTCTAGAAAGGTAAAATATTTCTTGTGCATATTGTTTGGTCTTAAATATGTGTACAACGGAATATTGGATAAGAGGGGGTGGTTCCCTGATTTGATTTCTTTGTTTTGAGAAGAGCGGTTTTACCCATAAGGTGAACCGCTCTTTTCTATTTTGATTAAGGTTGATATCTTGTGAGATACTACTAGATTAATTGTTGTAAATGACTTTAAATCTTTGACGTTAGATTTTTAACTGCTTGCAACTCTGTTTCGAATTGAAATCGAATTATTTTGGTCCACGCTGGTGCAACCATTCCGTTTGGAGGTAAATCTAAATGCAGAAATGTGACCTCCATCTCACCCAATATAATTTATACCCATCAACGTGATTTTAAGCAATTGAATATTGGGGCTTATATAAAACACGGCATTGTAACGGCTGGTGCTTGGTGGCGAACTGAGGAAGCTTTTATTCTCACTTTTGGAATTGATGCAGGAACTTTTCGATTCGGATATAGCTACGATTTAACTATTTCAGAGTTAACAAATGTCACTGGAGGTTCGCACGAACTTTCGTTAGGGTTTAACTTTCCATGTAAAGGACCTCAAACTAATTATCGAACTTTAGTTTGTCCTAGTTTTTAAGAATGACTTTGGAGCATTTATGCCCAATCATCTTGGATACTAGTTAACTAGGGCTTAGTTATTTTTCTGATATATGATCACTTATCCATGATATTCGACCATTTTTATTGGGTGAATTACCGCACAAACATCTTCTAACGAAGCCTTTTCGTTTGAATGATGGGAAACCTATAAAGTATTGGGCTTTTAGAAATTTTTAAATTCTTCTCATTTAATTTCCATCATAAACCATCACCCCGTCCAAATAAGTTTGCACCACAAAGGTTGATAAAATCTCATTGGATTCAACACGCATAATATCTTGTGTGAGCATGACAAAATCTGCTGCTTTTCCAGCCTCTAATGACCCTCTTTCATCTTCTTCAAAATTTGAATAAGCGGCCCAAATGGTCATTCCCTTTAGTGCTTCTTCTCGGGTTAAAACTTCGTTCGGATAAAATCCATCCTCCGGATAACCATCTCTATCCATCCGCGTAACGGCAGCGTAGAAAGTTTCAAGTGGATAAATTCGCTCAATTGGAAAATCTGTACCTAACACAACTCTTCCTGCTTTATTGAGCAGTTTTTTATACGCATAGGAATAAACTATTCGTTCTGACCCTAATCGTTTTTCCGCCCAACGCATGTCAGAGGTGCAATGTGTAGGTTGAACTGACGGGATAATTCGTATGGATTCAAAAAAGTCAAAATCGGCCTCATTTAACACCTGTGCATGTTCAATTTTCCAACGGTGATCCATTTTATCTTGAATGACTTGCGCATATATATTCAACATAGTTCGGTTGGCGGAATCGCCTATGCAATGCGTATTAATTTGATAATCTATTTCTTTCGCTAAACCCGCAATATCAACCAATTCGATTGTATCTCGGAGCATAAAACCCAAATGGTTGTGTTCATCTGAATATGGTTTTAATAAACAAGCGCCTCTCGATCCTAAAGCGCCGTCTGCAATTATTTTGAACGAACGAATATGCAAATTCCCTTTTTTATAAATGCCTTCTTGTGATGAGAAATCCATGTTATCGGAATCAGGAAAGAGCATAGCATAGTCTTTAATTCTTAAATCTCCATTAGCATACCAATTCATGTAGAGTTCACGATCAACTGATTCAATTCCAGCATCATTAATGGAGGTAAGCCCAGCTGCAAATAGATCATTTTCTGCTTTTTGTAAAAAATTAAGCTTTTGTTCCGCAGGCATTTGAGGAATGCATTTAGCAACTGAATCGTAAGCATTGTCAAGTAATAAACCTGTTAAAACACCGTTTTCAACACCAATAAAACCGCCTGCAATAACTGTTTCAGCTGTAATGCCTGCAATTTCCAAAGCCTTAGCATTTGCAAGTGCCGCGTGACTATCAACCCGTCTAATTAAAAGTGGCTTATCTGGATAAAGTTCGTTGAAAACAGCATTGTTCGGAAACGAATCTATCGCCCATAGCGTTTGATCCCATCCTCGTCCTTCAATCCACTCCAACTCGTTACTTTGCTCGTAAGTTTTGACACGCTCAACCACTTCATTAAATGATCCACAGCCATTTAAATCAACCTCACTCAATGATTTTGCATAACCTAAAAAGTGACAATGCCCATCATAAAAACCCGGATAAATTGGTCGAATTTGCGCATCTACAATATTGTCACATTTATACCCATTTAAAATTTCGCGCTCCGGCCCAAGTTGAATGATTTTTCCGTCTCTAATGGCCATGGCCTCATAAATGGTGAAGTTTTCATCACAAGAATAAATTTGTGCATTATGAACAATTAAATCGGCATTTTCTCCCTGATAGCAGGCTGCAAGTAGCGCAGATACTAGCGTGATAAAGAATAGTTGGTTAAGCCTCATTTTTTAAAGGTTTGAGTGTTATGCATAGCGCAATTAAAAGTAAGAATTCCGCAGCGATTTTATAGCGTACAATGGCGCCTAAAATTGGCGTTGTCCATCCGATTAGCATTAAAATTAATAGTGCTGATATCAAAAAGTAGCCGACTAAATACTTTTCCTCCGGATTGGTTTTTTTTCGATTAAATAAAACAAATACCGCAAATGCAATTAACAATAAATTACTTGTAAAAGGGAAATACTTCAACGCACTGCCGGGGTCCCACGGGTAAGGGCGAATAATTGTGTTCTGCAGAATTTCTGGTAAAGTTGTAAATAGCGCTGATCGATTATAGTTGATTGGAGTTACGGGGATATAGCTGAGTGAGGGCGGTTGCAATAAATAAACATCATATTGTGTTGGACTGGGCACAATTGAAAAAGGATGAAATGCATGCGGACCAAATAATTTATACTCTCCCGCAGTTTTTTTTAATACCGTGATCTTTTTATTGGGTTCCGTTTTGAAATTATCCAGTTGTTCGTAATCAAAAGTACATAACGAGGAATCTGTTACAAAGAATATCCCGCCTTTTCCCATGTTAATTAAATCCTTTTGTTTGTAAGATACTTTGTCAAGCAAGTTGAGCTGACTGGGCGCATAGGTTAGTCTGATAAGCACAATCACTATGGCTAATGGAAAAACGTATAATAGTCCTTTTTTCCAATTTGTAAAATGTCCGATAACGAAAATCGGTGCGAGGGCTAATACCGTTAATCCCACATGCGGTTTATTAAATAACAACATCAATATCCCAATGACTAATACCAAAATATTCAGTGCAGAAAATAGTTTGATTAATCTGAATAAACCAAAAAAGAACAAACCGAGCGAAAGAATCAATAAGGATTCCTTCGTGATGCCCGAACTCCAAAATGCAAGGGATGGGAATGCAACCAATAAAAGGAAGAACAAATTTTTATTGGCCATAAAACCAGCAAAAGTTTGGTAGGTCAATAAAATCCCTAGATAAGATAAAAAGGACAAAATGACGGCATGCGTATAAATGTTACCAAAGGATATAAAGTGTACAACTGAATTGATTCGAATGATTAAACGATTGTCATTTATAAAGTCACCATTTTCACCATAACTCCAAATATTCGTCTCACCCAAAATGGTTTGCTCAAATAATAAGGGCTCATCAGCAATACCGACCAAGAGCTTTAAATACTCTAGCGGATTGTTTTGTCCGAACTCACAAAGTATGCGACTATCGTTCATGAAATTGTACGCGTCACCGCATAAAGTGCCGTTACCATAAAACTGACTAAATACTAAAATAAAGGCGAACGAAAAACCTAATTTTATTCCCCAACCTAATAACAACGTGGGTTTAGATAGATTCATTCTCTCCGCTAATCGCCAAAGGCAAAAAAACGTTAAAAACAGAACTATGATAAAGCTGAGTAAATCCATTTGTTGATTCACAAATCTAAGAAAATGAAGGGATAGTGTCAGGTAAGAACGAGAGTAATCTTTAGAATTTCAACGATCATATATATTATTGAAAAAAATGGAGAACTATTCTTCTAAAACAAGAACTATAAAGGCGAGATTAATTACTTTTGTGGTCTAAATTTATTTAGCACAACAAATGGATAATAAAACACAAGTACTTGCAACAGTTGAAGACGCTATTGAACTCGGATTATTAGCAGACGAATTTGAGCTGATAAAAGAAGCAATGGGGCGCACACCAAATTTCACAGAACTATCTATATATTCTGTGATGTGGTCAGAACACTGTTCTTATAAAAATTCAATTAAATGGTTAAAAACTTTACCGAAGGACGGACCACATATGTTGGTGAAAGCCGGCGAAGAAAATGCAGGTTTGGTTGATATCGGTGATGGGGTAGGTTGTGTATTTAAAATCGAATCTCACAATCACCCGAGTGCATTAGAACCATATCAAGGTGCTGCAACTGGGGTTGGTGGAATTAACCGAGACATTTTTACCATGGGTGCAAGACCAATAGCGCAATTAAATTCTTTAAGGTTTGGTGATATTGGACTAGAGCGCACAAAATGGTTAGTAAAAGGTGTAGTAAAAGGCATTGGTGATTACGGAAACTCATTTGGAGTTCCAATCATTGGTGGAGAAACCATGTTTGACAAATGCTACAATACAAATCCTTTAGTGAATGCTTTTTCAGCAGGAATTTTAGAAGGGAAAATGATTTCGGCAACGTCTGCAGGTCCTGGTAATCCGGTATATATTGTAGGTTCTGCCACAGGTAAAGACGGAATTGCAGGTGCGGCATTCGCAAGTAAAGATATTACAGAAGAATCTTCAGATGATTTACCATCTGTGCAAGTTGGAGATCCATTTCAAGAAAAACTATTGTTAGAAGCTACTTTAGAGTTAGCAAAAACAGATGCAGTAGTTGGAATGCAAGATATGGGTGCAGCTGGAATTACTTGTTCGTCATGCGAAATGAGTGCAGCTGGAGATAATGTAGGAATGGATATTGACTTATCAAAAGTGCCGACTCGTCAAGACAATATGAAGGATTGGGAAATTCTATTATCAGAATCTCAGGAAAGAATGTTGTGTGTTATTGAAAAGGGAAAAGAAAAGATAGTTGAAGATATTTTTGAAAAATGGGATTTACACGCCGTTCAAATTGGTATTGTGACGGAAGGCGATACGATTAACTATTCAATGAATGGAGAAGTTGTTGCATCTGTGCCTGCTGATTCATTAGTTTTAGGTGGCGGAGCGCCAATCTATGAGCGTGAGTATACTGAACCAGCTTATTACCAAGAATTTAAAAAATTTAATATAGAAGATGTTGAGCAGCCTGAAGATTTAAAGGCCGTTGCATTGCAATTATTACAGCATCCAAATATCGCATCTAAAAGGTGGATTTATGAGCAGTATGACTCAATGGTTGGAACAAAAACAATGACAACCAACAGTCCTTCTGATGCAGGTATTTCAAACATTAAAGGCTCAAATCGTGCGTTAGCTATGACGGTTGATTGTAATTCACGCTATGTGAATGCAGATCCAGAAATTGGAACGCAGATTGCGGTTTCAGAAGCAGCAAGAAATATTGTTGTTTCGGGAGGTGTGCCAAGCGCCGTAACAAATTGTTTAAACTTCGGTAATCCATACAATCCGGAATCTTACTGGCAGTTTGTTGGTGCAATTAAAGGAATGAGCGCTGCTTGTTTAAAATTCGGAACACCTGTCACTGGAGGAAACGTTTCATTTTACAATCAAACGGTAATTGGTGGATTAGAAGAACCCGTTTTCCCTACACCTACAATCGGAATGATTGGGGTGGTTGAAGACAAGTCGAAAATCATGACTTTGGATTTCAAATCAAAAGGAGATTTGATTTTCATTATTGGTGAATCTAAAGATGATATTTCTTCATCAGAATATTTGGTTTCTTACCATGGCATTGAAGCTTCACCGGCACCTCATTTCAATTTAGATGACGAGTTTGCCCTTCAAGCAACTATAAAAGAATTAATAACAAATGATTTAATCAACGCTGCACACGATTGTGCAGATGGTGGATTGTTTGTTGCTATGACAGAAATGTCAATGCCAAATAAACTTGGTTTTGATATTGTAACTGATGCGGAAATAAGAGAAGATGCTTTCTTATTTGGTGAAGCACAGAGTAGAGTTGTGGTAACAATCAACGAAGATCAAGAAGAAGAGTTTATCGAATATATGATGAACCAGACCGTCCCATATACCTTATTAGGACATGTGACTAAAGGGAAAATATGTGTGGATGATGAGCATTTTGGTTATGTAGATGAGATTAAAGATCTTTATGATAATGCTTTAGAAAAAGCATTGGCGTAGATAGATATTAAAACAATAATATGTGAAATGGCGATTCAATTTTGGGGCGCCATTTTTTTATGATGGATAAAAATGCAGTCTGCCAATTAGTTGAGAGACTTTGAATAATCTAAATAAAGGGAAACTTCCGTTAATAATCGAAGTTAATTTCAATGGTCACTTCAGAAAAAGCGCGGAACATTGCAATTACGCCACAATAGCGATCAACAGATATGTTAACTGCCTTAGTCAGTTTTTCACGATCTAAATCTATGCCGGTAAAATGATAAGCAATATGTGTTGATTTATAGATTTATAGATTTTTGGATGTTGATCAGTTAACTTGGCAGTAACCACTATCGTGATCCCATCAACTTCAATTCGCATTTTTTTGATCAATGAACCTAAATCCATTCCAGTGCAACCTGCCAATGATGTCAGCATTAATAATTTCGACCGAAGTCCTTGGTCGGTTCCGCCAAATTCTTCAGACGCATCTAGGTTTATTACGCCCTCTTTCTTTTCAGCGGTGAAATGCATGTTACCCTGCCAAGTGGCTTTGACGGTGTTACTCATAGGATTAATTTGAGGAAAAAATAACAAATCTGCCTTGTTTTTAATGAGTTACTGCTGGAATAAATATTGGGGCAATGGGAATCCTACATTGTCTATAAACGTTCAATTTCAAAAACAATGATCTGAATATGGGATTCAAGTTTCTTCGTGTACTTTTAGAATTATATATTTTCAATAAAAAATAAACTAACGATTAGGCTGCGAAATGCAATTATTAGCATTGCTTTTTTTGACCTTATATTTTTTTTTTGCTTGCGATAAACAAGGCTATAAATCATTTACCGAAACAAATGAATTTGGAGAGGTCGTTGGTGAAGCGGACCCAACCGATTGGATAGCGGACGCCGATTGGAAAAGCGGTATTGAAGATCTAATTGCGTCAGAATGTGAATTGGAAGGTATAGGTAATTCGGAGACTGTTGCAGTTTATCCGGCTTTTCCTAATCCAGCAACGTTTAGCACTACGTTTGCCGTCAATGTTGAGGATAGCTGTTTAATGCGCGTGGTGATTGTGGATAAATACAATACCGTTTACAGTAAATTTTGTCGTCATCTGATACCAGGAAACAATTTATTGGACCTTGATATTTCCAGTTTTGATTTGGCCGTTGGCGGAAGGTATCGTTTGTATTATGCTTTTTTGGATGAATCGGACGTGGTTTTCTATAAGGGGCATGGAGATATAGTGCATGTGTAATGGAAAGATTTCTGTGAAAGAGAGACAAACCATATATATTGACTGTAGCAATTTCAATTCGCGGAAAACATTTACGCAAGAAATTAAGAGTGCTTTTTGTTTTGAGGACTCACTGAATATAAAGAATTAGAATGTGATGCAGGATTGCTTATATGGCGGTTATGGCATTATCGATTACCGAGAGGAAATCATATTGATATGGCAAAATTTCAAAAAAAGTCAACATAAAATCAGTGAAAAAGAATTGAGAGAAATGTTGGACTTGTTGCAAGAAATGGATCACATTGACTTAGTTTTCGATTAAATTAACTTTTGTATTTTTGCCTGCTCTATTTCCTTATCAATAAATGAGAATACTCAAACGTAAAATTGTTTTTATCCCTTTAATTCTGCTTCTATTGGCAGCTGGTTGGTATTGGTATTCAAAAAGGGATGTCATGCCGCGATATCAATTAGAAAAATTGTATATCAATATTGATGATGAAGGCTTTGAGAAGTTAGAAGGATTTAGAGATGCTGCTATTGATTTGGGATATTTAGAAAGAAGTCCTGATGATTACGTGAAATCAGAAATTATTTATCGCAGTCGAGTTATGGACGGTAAAGTCCGATTAAAAGGTGATTGGACAGATCATTTATTAAGTGGTAAATGGTCATTCCGTATCAAGTTAAAAGATCCTATGGCTGACGGACTAAAAACTTTCAGTGTTCAGGAACCATCTACTCGTGGTCATTTAAAAGGGCATATGTTTCATCAATTACTCAAACAAGAAGGCATTTTAAGTAATGAATTTCGGTTCGTTAATTTATTTGTAAATGGCAGTTCATGGGGCGTTTATAGTTTAGAAGAGCATCTGTCATCTCGTGTAATTAAAAGTCAAAACAGACCGGATGGATTGATTTTAAAATATGATGATCAAGATTTCTTTGAGGCATTTACGAATGAAACTGAAACCATAGGCTTAATAAAAGATGCCGAAATCAAAGTGTATGGAGCGGCGAAGGATGACAAGAAGTACAAGAAGGAATTAAAAATGGCCAAGCAAATCGTTCAAGACTATCAGTTTCAGACAGATTCAATGTACAATCATTTTGATGCTGAAAAAATGGGGATGTACTATGCTCTTTGCGATTTAGCCGCTGCATACCATTCAATGGGTTGGATTAACATTCGGTTCTACTATAATTTCGAAACAAACAAAATGGAACCTTTTGGATATGATGGTTATCCAATTATGGAATGGGGCAAACCATATTTGGGACATAATGCAGAAACTTATAAGGCGGATAAGTTTGATGTAAAAATGATGGTGTATACCGCCTTGCAAATTAAGGCCATTAAGGAAGCTTACGACAAAGCCTTGCAAAAAGTCACCGACCCCAAATATGTCCAGACTTTTATGGATAAACATAAAGTCGAATTAGATTTTTACCACTCGCAATTGAACCTAGACAACGGGAATTACGATTTTTATGAAGATTTTCTGAAGGATAATGCCGCCGCAGTTCAAGAAGCACTCCATTCGCAATAGAGCCTTATTCATTATTTGCTTCTATATGCATCAGGCGTCCGAGCGCCATGATTAGGATTACCGCCCCAAACGATAAGATTGCAGCAATCACCCTCGTTTTATCAAACCCGACTGAATCAATTAAATGCATGTCGCCATTGTGGCTAAACATATGTGCAATTGAAAAAGCCATCATATAAAGCGCCATGTATTCGCCCTTATTACCCAAATTAGAGCGCTCCATGGCGTAAGCGTTTGAAAAAGGAAAGATGATCATTTCTCCAATGCTCATTAAAAATAGTCCAACAACCAGAATTCCACTCCAATCTGTTAGGTTAAGAATAATAAAACTTAGGCCAATCAATATGACCCCAAAATCATTAAAAAGGTTTTTGTGTTTCCGCTGTTCTCTAACCATTTTACTAGGGGCATTTCAAGTAAAAAAACCAAAAATCCATTTCCCGGAAAAAGCAATCCAATTTGAAATTCTGTTAAATGATGCCCATATTTATAATAGAGCGGAATGGTTGAAAAGTATTGCATAAAGGCCATAGCGAATAATAGTATCGCAATCACAAACAATAAAAATTTTCCGTCTGTATAAGCAGATTGAAGCTTGCTAATAGAAACTTCTTCAGTTACCGGAGCTTTTTTAGGATTCAATATTTTTATAAAGAGCAACCCAGCTAAAATACAAGTGATCCCGTCTAGCCAAAATAAACCACGATAGCCCACTCCAACAATAATCATCCCGCCAACTGCTGGTCCTGCAGAAAATCCTAAGTTAATAGCAAGCCGAATTAGAGTAACCGATCGTGTTTTGTTACCAGTTTGCTATAAGCATGAAGCGCCACAAACAATGCTGGGCGAAAAAGATTCGCAACTGTTGTTAAGATAAAAATGCTCAGACATAAATATGTAAAGTCAGTTACGTATTGTATACCAATAAAAAGAAAACCCGATCCTATTAAGCTAAACACCATAATTTTGTAAGCACCAAGTTTATCGGTTAGTTTTCCACCCAACCAACTGCCAATAACTGATCCTAGACCGAATGCGGTCATCACCAAACCAACATCCGTAAGTGTGAAATGTAGGTCCTCAGTCAAGTACAATGAAAGAAAGGGAATGACCATGGTACCTGCGCGATTAATTAATGTAATTAATGCGAGCCACCAAACCTCAATTGAGTGGCCTTTGAATGAGTCAAAATAAAGTTTAAATAAATGTGCCATTGTGCAAAAAAAAAGCCCGTCCCAACTTTAAAGTCGGAACGGGCTGAATAATTATATTATTGATTAATCTATATATTCAAAAGTGTATTCCGACAGGACCTTTTTGGATCTCTGACTGAGGAGTTTAAATATTTACAGACTAACTTCATTTTACTATATCTTGATTTGAGCCAAATATATGATAAAAATTCATTCGACTCAACCTTTCAAAATAAAAAAA
>TARA_B110000037_G_scaffold1997_2_pt1 | contig 51228 bp, 41 predicted proteins | sample TARA_B110000037 | Tara Oceans TARA_B110000037 (sample SAMEA4397196) | marine metagenome | biome: Polar Biome; feature: [MIX] marine epipelagic wind mixed layer (ENVO:01000061); material: water (ENVO:00002006), including particulate matter (ENVO:01000060) such as... | depth 10-100 m | reverse complement strand
TAAATAATTTTTGGATTTTTTACCTTTTTTTTGGATTTTACGCTACGTCTCAAAAGTACGATGTACTTTCTTTAAAAGAGAAAAGAGAAATTAAAATGCGCTCGCATATGCTGGTTCATTTGGACTCGTTAAATGCAGAAGGGTTAAATAACACGTTATCTTTGAACGTTCCCTTAGGTTTGTATTTATCAAAATCTCATGATAAAAACAATATGTTTTTAAATCGTATTAAAGCGAGAAAAGACATTGTATTGATTTTAAACGATAGTGATTCAACCAATGTCATTGCTTCGCAACAATCAATTGTTTATTTATTTCGAAAGAATCTCGACAGTTTACACATCACTAAGAAGTCAATAGAAAATAATGATTTGATGTTTGATAAGATTACTGATTTTGGTCTTCTCACGATCGAATCCGGTTTGATGGTATCCGACAGCATGTTTGTGAACTTATGGAATATTTCTGGAAAATTACCAAATTTTATTTACGTCAATAAAGATAATTTGAATGCGGTTGTACACGTTGTTAACATGCTGAACGGAACACCAAAAATATTTGGTGTAGTGCGCACAGAGGAGGCTATGTTATATGATGTGTCATTTGAAAATTTCGATAATAGAACAGTCAATGGTTTTTTTACTTTTCCTTTTGAAGGTGAAGCGATAATTCCTCATATGGCTGGCTATTATTTTTCGCCAGATATCATTAGCCCCACTTTAGAAAATAGAGATAATTTAAAGGAGTTTATTGGATATCCATTAAAGTCGGATTATCGTCTCACGTATCATTTTACTTTTAGTACGGAGGTGAAAAATATTGTAGAGAAAGGAAATAATAAATTTTTGTCCAATGCGGTAGTTGCTAGAAAGGACCGTATTCATGGTAATGTGGGTTATTTTTCGGAAAGAGCTTATATTGATACTGGAATTGCTGGTAAATCGGCATTGAAATCTAACTTTTCAATAACTGCTTGGGTTAAGCCCACAGAATTAAACGCTGCAAATGGAATATTGAGTAAAGGTTTTAATTTTGTCGTGAAAATTCATGAAGGTTATTTAACCTTTACTTCTGCGGGTATTAAAGACTACAAATCGTTATCCTCTCCTATTCCAATAAATGAATGGACGCATATTGGGCTGGTTCATTCTAGTATTAATAACAATCTGACTTTTTACATAAATGGCATTCAGACTGATAAAATTGAAATGATTTCGGAATATAAGAATTCTGAATATAATTTGTTGGTAGGAAATAATATTTGGGAGGAGTTTTTTGTTGGTTATTTAACCTCCATTAAAATATGGGAGCGCGAATTAAACGCAAATGAAATTTTAGGTGAATTTGAAAATAAAAATTTAGAGCTAGGTACTAAAAGGACTATTCTTAAAGTGATTCTAGGTGTTTTTTTAGTGCTTTTAATTTTGTATTGGGTTTTTAAAAACAGATTAAAAGGAAGAAAGAAGTTTCTTCCAATAAAGTGTTCAAGACAATTTAAGAGAATTGATGTTAAAAATTTTAGAGAGCAAATTTTGTGCTTTGGGCAACTGAGGGTTGAGAATGAGCAAGGGGAGAATATTGCAAGTAAATTCTCCCCTATGTTGAAGAAAATATTTGTTGTTATATTCTTGCATAGTCAAAAGCGAGAGCAGGGTATTTCTACTAAAAACCTAACCGAATACATTTGGCCTGGAATGGATGTTAGAAGGGCAAAAAATACGCGTGGAACTACCGTTCAAAATCTACGGTTAATTTTAGCAGGTTGCAATGAAATAGAATTGGTATTTAAAGATAAATTATGGTCTATAGAATTAGGAGATGCTGTTTATTGTGATTTTTTAGAGGCTAAAGGAATTCTTGATTTAATTGTAGAAAATAGCCATAGCGTTCAAATTTTAGAAACAGAATTACCTAGACTTTTAAATCTACTGACAATGGGTCGATTTTTTTCCAATTCTAGTGAACCTTGGTTAGACACATTTGTGGAAAAATTTAGTATTGAATTGATTGAACAATGTTTTGAGTATACAGAAAAACTAATATTGGCGGAGCATTATGAGTTGTTGTTTTCAATTTCAGAAGCAATATATTTGTATGACGATTTAAATGAAAAGGCATTAGAGATAAAATTGAATGTTCTTGTATATCAAGGTAAATTAAGTTTGGCCAGTGGGGTTTTTAACAACTTTGTTAATTTGTATCAGAAGATATATAAAGAAGTATATCCTCTTAATTTTGCACAATTTCTAGTTAAAAAATCAATAAAATAGAAATTTTCTTTTTTATTACCCCATTTATTACCCCTATTTTTACGCAGGCAATAGTTTCTTTGTTTCAAAAGAAATAAGTATTAATTTAAAATAGTAATAATATGAGTGAACATTCAAATAGTCGTAGAGACTTTGTGAAGAAATCATTGTTGGCTTCAGCAGCCTTTTCGATTATTCCAAGACATGTTCTTGGAGGTCCAAATTTTATTCCTCCAAGTGACCAATTAACAAAAGCAGTTATAGGTGTAGGCGGAATGGGACAAGGTCATTTAACTTATGAAGGGACAAAATTATTAGCTATTTGCGATGCAGATGGAAAACATTTATCGAATACCGTTAATAAGGTAGGAAATGATGTTAAGGGATATAGAGACTTTAGAGAGGTTTTAGAAAGGCCGGATATTGATATTGTACATATTGCAACTCCACCACACTGGCATGGAATTATGTCGGTTATGGCTGCTGAGGCAGGTAAGGATGTTTGGTGTGAAAAGCCGATGACAAGAACTATTGGAGAAGGGAAACGCGTTGTTGAGGCAATGAAGGTTCATGGTAAAATATTTCGTTTAAATACTTGGTTTAGATTTAAGAGTAATTTTTACGGAATGGGAACACCTGTTAAAAAATTGAAAAAAGTTGTGGATAGTGGAGTACTAGGATGGCCATTAAAAGTAACTATTAGCGGAGTTACTGGATTTAACTGGAAATTCTACTGGGTAGGAAAAGAAAATTTAGCACCTCAAGTAGTTCCAGCACAATTAGATTACAATATGTGGTTGGGTCCAGCACCAGAAAAACCGTATCATCCGCATAGAGTGCATGGCACCTTCCGGGGGTATTGGGATTATGATGGCGGTGGATTAGGCGATATGGGCCAACATTATATAGATCCAGTTCAGTATTTTCTTGGAAAAGATACGGACAGTCCGGTTAAAGTTGAAGTGGATGCACCGCAACAACATTATGATGCTATCGGAACTTGGAGAAAAATAACATACACTTATGCAGATGGTTGTCAAATCATTTTAGATGGTGAAAATAAGGATAAAAATGCTGCTTATATAGAGGGGCCAAACGGTAAAATATATAATGGATTTAAATCAACGATTCCAAATTTAGAGGGATTAATTGATAGTCTTCCGGACCCAGAAGAACAGATTTCTGTTTTTTCAGAATCTGTACGAACTCGTCAAAAGTTTGCATTGAATGAAGAAAACGGCCATCGTTCAGCTACCATTGTGAATATGGGGATTATTGCTTTGCGATTGGGGAGAACATTAGAGTTTGATCCAGTTAAGCAAGAGTTTATCAACGATGAAGAAGCAAATAGATTAATTGATCAGCCAGCAAGAACTTCATGGGCTTACTAATAATTTTAAGAGAAAAGTAAAATGAATAGAATAAAGATAAAATTAGGATTCGTGCTATTATTGATGTGCGCTTCAATAAGTGTTGGTGCTCAAATTAATAGAACCTTAGCTACAAAAGTGGCTGATATATTGGCTCAGTTACCCGTAGAAAATTTGCATCACTCAGACAAGTTGATGCAAGAGATTGTTGATTTAAAAGTAGAGGGTGTTCTTAAATTTTGTGATATGATAGTTCCTTTAGGAACAGGTGATGATACGAAAGCAAGATTTGCCATTGAAAGTGTTGCAATTTATAGCGGTGGGTTAAATACTGTTATTGAAAATAGTGCTGTTGAAGATGCGCTTTTACAAGCAATACAAAATGCTACAAACAATGAAGTTAAAACTTTTTATATAGAAAGATTAACACATTGCGGAAGCGATACAAGCGTTGAAACATTAAGGGGGTTTTTAAGTGACGCCAAAATGTATAAGCCAGCATTATCAGCGTTATCATTTATTGGTTCAACCAAAGCGGCGGATGCAATATTCAGTGCTACAAAAGGAGCGGGTAATGCTATAAAAGCATCTTTAATAGTTGCTTTAGGAAGTTTAAGGTATGAATTAGCAGTAAGTTATTTACAACAATGGGCGAATTCTGAATCAGTATTCGTACAAGAAAAATCATTAGCGGCCTTGGCAGAAATAGCAGCTGTAAGTTCTTCAAAAGTTTTAATTACAGCGGCAGAAAAAGCAGACTATAAATTAGACAAGAGTGGCGCTATTATTTCGTTGATTCATTATGGAAAGCGATTGAAAGAGGAAGGTCAATTAGAATTGAGTACAAGTATCGGAGCGTTATTATTAAAAAATTGTAAAGAAGAGGAACAACTTCATTTTAGAAGTGCAGGCATTGATTTATTGAGATCTAATTTGGGTGGATCCTTTAATAAAACGTTATTAAAAGAAATAAAAAATTCTAATAAAAACTATAGAGGAGCGGTACTAGTTGCAGCAACCAATGGACAAACGAGCGAAGAAGTAGCTGCCTGGGTAAAAGCATATAAAAAAGCAAAAGGAACTGTAAAATCTCAAATTGTTTCGATGTTACAAACAAGAGACGAGCCTGTTGTTTTTGAAAAGGTAATTGCGACTTCAGTTCTAGATGAAGATGTAAACGTTAGAATAGCAGGGGTTAAAGCATTGGTATATGTAAATAAGGAAGTAGTATTACCTTTAGCACTGCAGACGTTAGCCACAGCAAACACACAAGATGAGTTTTCTGCTATTGAGGGAACTTTATTACGAATCTGTAGTGCGGAGGATAATATAGTATTGGCGAATTACTTAACAAAATTGAGTAATAATGGAAAGGTAGTAGTAGTAAATGTGTTGGCTGCGCGAAAGGCATCTGACCAATTTGAACAAATAGTTGCTTTAGTAAAAAGTGATGATAAAGGATTGAAATCGGCTGCATATGCTGCGCTGCCTGCTGTTGTGAGTACTTCCCACCTTTCTAAAGTTATCGGTCTTTTAAGTGTCACAGATGACGCAGAGAATATCAATTCAGTTCAGAATGCAATTGTTAGAATTCTTGATACTTCTAAGAAAGATAATTCGCAATTAATTTTGGACGCTTATAGAAATATTGAGTCTAAGGAGCATGTTTTACCCGTATTATCTGCACTTGGATCAACAGCTCTTGACCTTGTCTTGAATTCATTGAATTCAAAAAATGAAAAAGAGCAAATGGTTGCTTTAGTAACGTTATCAAAATGGAGAAATAATGATGCTTTAATTCATTTGTATGGGGCTGTAAAATCTTCTAAAAACAAGGAATTAAGAGCAAAAGCATTTGGTTATTATTTGTCTCAAGTTACTAGAGCAAAGTTCCCGAATGAGCAGAAGTTATTGTTAATTCAAAAATTGATGCCGTTAAGTACTTCTTTAGATGAGCAAAAGAAAATCATTGGAAGTGCAAGAGGAATTAAAACGTTCTTGTCTTTAATATTTGTTTCGGAATATTTAAATGTTGAAGGATTAACAACTACGGCGTCAAATACAGCCATTAGAATTGCGTTGCCAACTCCAGGGAAGAAAAATGGGTTAAGTGGTGAATTGGTTAGAAAAATTGTTTCGAAGAGTGTAAGCAATTTAACAGGACCAGATAGTCAATATACTAAGATTGACGTTCAAGAGTTTTTAGACAATATGTCTGATGAGGAAGGATTTGTTTCTATTTTTAACGGAAAAGATTTTACCGGTTGGGAAGGATTGGTTAAAAACCCAATAGCCCGTGGTAAAATGTCTGAAAAAGAATTGATTAAAGCGCAAATAGCAGCTAATGAGCAAATGATGAGAGATTGGTATGTAAACGAGGGTGTATTTGGATTTAAAGGAGAAGGATATAATAATATTTGTACGATTAAGGACTATGCAGATTTCGAAATGATCGTTGATTGGAAAATTACCAATGGTGGTGATAGTGGCATTTATTTGAGAGGAACCCCTCAGGTTCAAATTTGGGATATTGCTCGTTTAGATGCCGGTGCTCAAGTAGGAAGTGGGGGACTTTATAACAATCAAAAAAATGAAAGAATTCCTATAGAAGTTGCAGACAATCCTGTGAATGAATGGAATAACTTCAGAATTAAAATGGTTGGAGAGCGCGTTACTGTTTGGTTAAATGGTGTGTTGGTTACAGATAACGTCGCCTTAGAAAATTACTGGGATAGAAAATCTGGAATATTTGCTAAAGAAGCAATCGAATTGCAAGCACATGGTGAGGACTTAGGATTTAAGAATATTTATGTTCGCGAAATTAGTTCAGGGGATAATCAGTTAACAGAGGAAGAACAAAAAGAGGGTTTTAAATCATTATTAAACGGTAAGGATTTAGATCATTGGATTGGAAATAAAACAGATTATATTTTTGAGAGTAATGAATTGAAGGTTCGTCCAAAAAATGGAGGATACGGAAATTTGTTAACAGCCGCGGAATATTCAGATTTTAATTTTAGATTTGAATTCAAATTAACACCCGGTGCGAACAACGGATTAGGAATTCATATGCCTTTACATGGAGATGCTGCATATGAAGGTAAAGAATTACAAATTTTAGATAACACCGCAGCCATTTATGCAAATTTAAAACCATATCAGTATCATGGTTCGGTTTATGGAATTATTGCGGCTAAAAGAGGCTATTTAAATCCTGTAGGGGATTGGAACTCTCAAGAGGTTATTGTTAATGGAGATAATATAAAAATCATTTTGAACGGGACTGTAATTGTTGACGGTAATATGAAAGAAGCAGCCAAGAATGGGCCGAAAGATGGTAAAAGCCATCCAGGGTTAAAAAGAAATAATGGACACATTGGATTTTTGGGGCATGGGGCTTCTTTAGAATTCAGAAATATTAGGATTAAAAATTTAAGTAAATAAAAATATGAAAAAAATTATTGTAAGTATAGTAGTTATGTTAATGGCAACAGCGGCAGTAAATGCTCAAAGTAAATCATTGTTTAATGGTAAAAATTTAGATGGATGGACAAACTACGGTACCGAAAAATGGTATGTTGAAGATGGCTTGTTGGTGTGTGAAAGTGGCCCAGACAAAAAATATGGGTATTTAGGAACTGTTGATCATTATAAAAACTTTATTTTGACTTTAAAGTTTAAGCAAGAAGCAAATGGAAATAGTGGTGTATTTATTCGTTCTACTATAGATGGAACAAAAGTTGCTGGATGGCAAGTAGAGGTTGCTCCAAAAGGAAATCATACGGGAGGTGTTTATGAGTCGTACGGAAGAGGATGGTTGATAAAACCTGAGCCGGAGAAAGAAAAGGTTTTAAAAACAGGAGCATGGAATACTCTAAAAATTAAAGTTGATGGAGATGCGTTGACCTCTTGGTTGAATGGGACAGAAATGGTACATATTGTAGATGAAAAAATTGGAAAAGGAGTTGGTTCTGTTGCTTTACAAATTCATGACGGAGGAGGTATTAAGGTGAAATGGAAAAATATTAAAATTAAAGTGCTTAAATAATATAAAAAAGGGAATACATTTTAAGGCCTTCAGATCAAATTTGATTTGAAGGTCTTTTTTTATGATGTGTTTTAAAAGCAATTTATTTTTGTACAAATATAAACTTGAATTACTTTGGTATTTAATAAAAGGTTATAATGGTACGATTATTGATTTATATTTTTAAAATTTGTAACATTAAAATTTAATTCATTTTAGATCGTATAATTATGAGACTTATAAATATTTCAATATTGGTGCTGTTGTTTGTAATGGCTTCATGCTCTTCAATAAGAGTCGCCGCAGATTATGACACAACCGCAAATTTTACGCAATACAAAACCTATGCTTTTTATAAAAGAGGAATTGATAAAGTTGATATTTCAGATATAGATAAACGGAGAATTTTAAGAGCACTCGAAGCTGAATTCACTGCAAAGGGTATGGTTAAATCTGAAAACCCAGATTTGATTGTAAGTATATTTGCAAAATCCACCAAAAAGGTTGATGTATATAGTGGTAATAATAACTTTTATCAGGGTTATTGGAGTCCTTGGTATTATGGACCAAATTATGGTTCACAAGTGAGCGTGTACCAAGAAGGAACGCTATTTGTAGATTTTGTAGATAATGAGAAGAAAGAATTAGTGTGGCAGGGAATTGGTAAAGGCGCCCTAGTTATGGATAATGCAGAAAAAAAAGAAGCTAGAATTAAAGAATTTATAGCAAAAATTTTGGAAAAATATCCACCATTTATCAAAAAAGGATAATAAAAAGAAAAATTTTAAACACTCTGATTTATTTCAGAGTTTTTTTTGTTCTAAATATTGGTAGTATACATGAATATTTTGACTAGTAATTTTGTATGAATGAAGTTTGTTCGTCTGTAAAATCTGAATTTTCAAAATCAAGATTATCTTCAATAATTTGCTTTGCAGTCTTATTGAGGTAAGTCATAGATCTAAAACTAGAATGATCTAACGCAATAATTAATAAGTCAGAATCGGTAAATTGAGATACGGCGGTACTAAAACCATTCCATCTCCCATAGTGATAAATGACTTTTTCGCCATCCTTTGTATTCAGTCTAAAACCAAAACCATAAGGTATTTTCCGTCCATATTTTGTTTCACCCTTTGAATACATTTGATCTAGTGATTCGCTTGAAATCAGTTTTTCACTATTTAAGCCAGTAATCCATTTATAAAGATCTTCACTAGTAGCATATACATTTTTGTCTCCTACTACTGCATCATTTACAGTACCGTTAATTTTTAAATGTCGCCAACCTTTATAGGGTCTGTATCCAACCAATTGATTGTTTTTAATAGAATCATTTTCATAACTATAAACGAAGGAGTCATTCATTTGTAATGGTTTAAAAATATTTTCTGCTATAAATTCACTGTAACTAACGTTTGTAATTTCTTCAATGATTGAAGCTAAGACAAAGTACCCCGTATTTGAATAGTCAAAATTTCTACCAGGTTTAAAGAATCGATTGGCATTTGTATCTGCCAGTAATTCCATCATTTCAGAATTGGTAGGTGCTTTCTCCTCGTTCCATTTATGTTCTGCAACCCAAAAATAATTTGGTAATCCAGCGGTATGATTTAATAAATGCTTTATGGTTACATCTTTATAAGGGAATTTTGGAAAATAATTAGTCACAGAGTCTTCTAGTTTCAAAAGATTCTTCTCCTTTAAGATCATAATAGCGGTAGCCGTAAATTGCTTGCTTACAGAGGCTAATTGAAATACAGATTTTTGATCAATTTTAGTTTTCTTTCCGAAATTTGCATAACCATACTCATTAGAAAAAAGTAATTTTCCGTTTTTAGCAATTAAAATACTACCGTTAAAATCTTGTCTTTTATGAATTCTAGTAAATAAGGAATCTAATTTATAAGTAACTTTTTCAATTTGCTCTTTTGGGTATGAGACTAAATTGAAAATTTCTTTTTTTTCCTTTTCGACAATTAAATCTTTAACCGTGGGGTTGGGGTTTTTAGTAACTTTTGATGTAGAAACAATGAACCCACTTAGCAATACTATTGAAATAACTATAAAATACTTTAAATATTTACTCATATCTAACCTTCACTCTTTTGGTAAAAACAGTTGCAAATCTAATGAACAATCTTAAGATACCCAAACGACTTGATATATTGTACTATGCACAATTTATAAAATCAAAATAACATCTTGTTTGTCAATGTGCTTTTTTATTTTTGCGTCATGATATATAATCAATTACCAGAACTCGAACCAGATGACTTCTACTTTAATGAGCAAGGGTATCGTGTTTTTACGGAAAAGTACCATCTAAAGCGCGGTTATTGTTGTAAAAGCGGCTGTAAGCATTGTCCTTTTGGTTATGATAAAAATAGGGATAGCACAGGGAATTGATAATTTTTAATTTTGTACTAATAAAAGACATTCATTTTGGAGAGTCTTTCAGCACTATTACAAATTATCATACTACGTTTTACTTGATACGTGGTTCGAATTTTTAATTTGGATTTAAAATATGAGTTATTCAAGCCAAAATATTTTCTAGATGATACCGTGTAATTATAGTGGGCTAAGGATTAATAGCTTTAGAAGCATCACTTTTTAATTCTGTTTAATTCACCTTGAGCCACAGGTATAATATCAGCATATTTTGTCGTTACTCCTATAGACTTTAGATAACCTGCATTTATAGTTTTACTAGTTTCATTAGAATTTAAAAGCGTGGCAAACGTTCTATATACGCTCTTTGTAATTTGTTTCTATAGTTTTTCTAGAGCTAATATCCAGGTATCTAAAGTTTATTTTTCATCTTCGGGAGTTTTAGTCTCAAGGATTGATCGATACCCCCAATTAATGGCATACTTGTTATAGATCGCAATATTAGGCATCAAGGCAACCCCTTTTTTTTCTGGCTGAGGAATGTAATTAAATCGAGCACAATTCATTATGGAAGGTACTGTTCCATATTTATGAGTAAAAAGTTACAGAGGGCAAAGAATCTGCATGATACGCAGAGCTGCTTCACATATTATGAGGTAATCCTAGGGTATGCAAAACTTCATGAGAGGAAACAAACTTGATTAATTCATCCATTACTTCGTCTTTAAAACCTACGTTTTGTGCTGCTGGATTAATGGCAGTAGTTTGTGCAAAAAACCAACCTTATAATAGACTCATTACATTGTGATACCAGTTAATGTTCGACTCTAAAATTTCACCAGACCTAGGATTACTTACGTGTGGTCTACTGGCATTTGGTATTGGAGATGCTAACGAGCAAACTGCGGAATAACGAATATCCTCTGGACTCTAATCTGGGTATTCTTCTTCTTCTTCTTCTTCTTCTTCTTCTTCAGTTGGAGGATCTTTGTCAATTATAGCATTTTTGAATCCTGCGTCTTCAAAAGCCTACAAGTAAATTTTTTAGCATAGTCAAGTTATTTAATAGAGGGGTTGAGGTACTAATAATTTTAGTAATTAGAATAGTCTGTAGGAGACATCAAAATGATATCGGCATGCGAAACACTATTTTTATATTTTGTTACTGCCTTTAATTTTGTCCATTCAGAAGAGGCAGAAAAAGCATCCCAATGGGCATCTCTACTCTTCATATCAGAGAAAGTAGTCATATACATTAAATTTGGCATTTTAGAGCCAGAGATAACTTCACCATAAAAAACAGCATTGAACTCCAATCGATTAAATAATTTAACTTCTCCGCCAACATTAAACATGTCAACCTTTGTTTTGTAATACTTGTCAGATGACGATTCGTAACTTCTTAGTTCGTATATATGATTCGATCTGTCTCCATTTAGATTTGGCGTTTTTAAAATTGGAAATTGATCGAATGATTTCATTAGGATAGATTCGTAGCGAGAAAATGCTGGGTTATTATGTGGCGCATTTAAAAAAGAACTTCCTTTTGAATTATGAGATTGACTGTTCTCTAAATTCTCCGCCAATCCCATAAATTCTTTGATAGATGAAAAAGGAATTAAAATATATATTTTTTTTATAGAATCTGAAGCATTAGAGGTAGGTTTAAAGACCCCTACGTTCGTAATTCCCATACTATTTTAAAGATGGGATAAATGCCTGTTTAAAATAGTCATCTGCTCCTTGAACTTGTTCCAAAGTAATAAAGGAATATATTTTTAATTGGTAAAATTGATGACTGGCAGTGTTTGAGTTTTTATTATTGTCGAGGGTGTTCGAAATCTGGGTAAAACTTAAAAAACTAAGTGTCATGATTGCAATAAAAGTGTGTTTTAAAATTTTCATAAGATTGGTTAAAAGTTCAACATAAAGATACTTCAAATATTAATACCAATATGTAAGAACCTAAAATATAAGATATAGTTCCTTTCTGCTATGAGACATCATTATGTATAGATGAATTTATACATCGTGAAAAATCATGATGAATAAATTGTAATTCCAATAACTCATTACTACTATCAAACCCCCAATTCCAATCTCAACTATGTTTTTAATAATGGTATAGCGCCTTTTTAAGTCATTTAAAAATATTTGAGGAGTTATTCATTTAAAATTGAATAATTATGAGAATGTTAGTTAATGTAATTTTGTCTTTTGAACCATTTAATTCAAGGGTGAAAAGTATAACCGTTGGTCAAGAAATCCGACAAATAGTTGAAGAAATTAAACTAGAGAGTATTTATTTTACTGAGATTGATGGACATCGAAGCGTTGTTATTGTGATGGATTTAGATGATGCTTATGCTGTTCCGACTGTTGCCGAACCTTGGCATTTAAATTTTGTGGCTAATTATGACTTTAGAGTTGCAATGACTCCAAAAGATTTACTGAAAGCAGTGATCTTGGTAAATCTACTAAGAAGTAGATTAAAGATATTTCTTTTTATAGTATTTTGAACAGAATACTTCTTGGCTAAAATATTTGACATCAGTTAATACTGAATTGTCTCATTTTTGAAAACCAATCTCAAGTTCTATTCTTCTATCTTGCATTACGCCAAAAGATTCAATTTCTTTTACTTTATCTGTTTGAGTAAATAGATTATAGGATAGAATAAGAAAGGGCGTTACTAAGATTGAAAGCTGGAGTTAATAGAGATAGCGTAAGCACCATAAAATCCGTGGTGCGCTATTGAAAACGAAAAACTTTGCTTAATACCATTATGAAATAACCTGGGCACACTATTTTTATCGTTCTTGATTTCTAAGTTTTTAAGAGGTATTTTTTTTAATTCCGAGAAGGATTTTAGAAGCTTTTGTTTTACTGCGTTAGATTGGGTTTTATAAGAGGTGTCTTCAATTTTAAAACGATGGATTATTGTTGTATTAGGTTCTTCTGAATATGCCATGGTATTTACAAAATCGTCGCCTATTTCAGACTTCGTTACATATTGATTTCCATTAAAATTAACCGAACCTTCACGTGTAGAAATTAATTCACATGTTAATTTTTTAGGATTAAAAATTCGCTCTCCATATTGCTGGACATAAATTTTATATGCAGCCTCTTTCATACTCCAAAGTAACCAAACCATTTGCGATTGGATTTCAGAATTTATGATAAGCGACTGTTCTTGTTTTGAAAATACTTTATCTAAAAAGCGAGGTCTTTTCCAGTTAGATTCTAAAGCAGCTATTTTCAGATCAACAATATCGTTGCCAATCATTTTGCTGCTAATTTCTCGTTAACAATATCCATTGCCGCTTTTACAGACAGCATTTTTTCCATGTCTACATTTTCAATTCTAATATCGAATACATCTTCGACGTCTAAAATAACATCCACCAAATTGGCAGAATTAATTTTTAAATCTTTAACAAAGTCAGTATTTTCAGATAAGCTTTTGAAAGCATCTTCATCTTGAATGTAAGGTTCAACGATCGTTTTTAGTTTGGCAATTAATGCTTGTTTTTCCATATAAATATTAAGCTAAATAAGTTTTAAATATAACACATCCGTTCACATCACCAAAACCAAAACTTGCTTTTATAGCAATAGTAACTTTTGTTTCTACTAATTTTTTAGGTATTTTTTCTTCGGAAATTAAACTTGAAATCTCAGGGAGTACATCTTCACAATTAATGTTTGGAAAAATAAATTGCTCTTTCAACTGTAAAACAGTAGCAACACTTTCAATACTTCCAGCAGCAGTTAAACAATGTCCAACCATCCCTTTTAATGAATTTATATACGGAAAATCTACTCCTTTTCTATGCAATGCTTTGGTCCAATTTTTAATTTCCAAACTATCTTTTGATGTGGCTGTTAAGTGGCCGTTAATGGTATCAATAGCATCTGCGGATATACCAGAATTTTCAATAGCTTTTTTTATACAACCCACTACAGCTTCTTCATTGGGTGCTGTCATGGTACCTTCTCCACGTTGTCCTCCGGAATTTAATGCACCGCCTAAAACTTCCGCATAGATGGTTGCTTTTCTTTCTAAGGCACTTTCCAATGACTCTAGAACCAATGCTCCGGCACCACTTCCAGGGACAAAGCCATCGGCAGTAGCACTCATTGGTCTCGAACCTTGTTTTGGGGTCTCATTATGTTTATAAGTCATCACTCGCATGGCGTCAAAACCACCCCAAATATAAGGGCCATCATCACTACAACTGCCTACTAGCATCCGTTTTGCTTTGCCAGACTGTATGCGATCGAAACCTAAAATAATAGCCTCCGTTCCTGTAGTACAAGCAGATGAATTTGTAGTTACTTGATTCCCTAAACCTAGCATTCCTCCCAAAAAGGCACTCACTCCGCTTGCCATGGTTTGCAGTACAGCGGTACTGCCTAAACGCTTTACTTGTTTCGTATCTATTTTATAAATAGCTTCTCTAAATTTTTCAATCCCTGAGGTTCCTGTCCCAAAAATGGTACCGCTATTGTAATCTAATTCACTTTCAGAATCAAAAGGAAAACCAGCGTCTTTCCAAGCATCAATGCCTGCTATACAGCCATATAAAATACCTGAACTATTGAAACCACGGAGTTGTAAAGGTGTAAAATAGTGTAGTCTTTTTTCCTCTGAAACCTGGGGAACTCCACCAATACAACATGAAAAATCCAGATCTTTCAAATTTTGATGATAGGTTATTCCAGAGACTCCTTTTTTTATGGCGTTTGTAAATTCGCTCAATCCCACACCATTTGGTGCAACAACTCCCATACCTGTAATAACAACTCTATGTTTCATTTACTGTTGGTTTTATCATTCCTGAAATAACCCCTCTACAGACCAATTCATTTTTTTCGTTTAACATCTTTACGTGGCACTTTAATTTATTGAATCGATAGAATTCTTTTTCTGAAATAACGGTTACTTTTTCATTGGGAAATACGGTTAAAAAGAAATCAATTTGACTTGATGTTAAAGCAATTTGAAGGTTCTTTCTATTAGAATTTTCTTCGTTTAAAATATAAATTCCTAAACACACAACACCAATTTGCGCCATACATTCCGTTAGTATAACACCTGGCGTTATGGGGTTGTTTTTAAAATGTCCTTTATAGAAATATTCTATTGCTTTAAAAGTATAATTTCCTGTGATGCCTTCGCTAGAAATCTCGGTTAATTTATCAACAAATAGAAAAGGTTGCTGATAAGGTAATGACTTTATTATTTGATTTGATGTCATGTATTGTTTTTGCTTTTAATATGACCTGTCGAGTGTGCTAAAGAGACCCTACTAATTTAAATTTAAGAAATATGCTCACCGCCATCAACCGGAATAATACTTCCATTAATCCAACTAGCTTCATCTTTACATAATAAATAAACCACATTGGCAACATCTTCAGGGATTGTTAACCGCTTAAACGGATTTCGAAATAAAGAATATTTTTTGATTTTTTCATTTCCCGGAATCATTTGTAAAGATGCCGTATTGGTAACACCTGCCTGGATACAATTGGCTCTAATGCCGCAAGGAGCAAATTCTAAAGCTATATTTCTGCTAAGTGCTTCTAGTGCCACTTTTGCAGCAGAGACCGCAGCATAGTTTTTCCATGGTTTGGTATTGCCTTCACTAGTAAAACTAATGATTCTAGTATCTTCAGCAAATAGATTAGCCTCAAATAAGGCTTTAGTCCAATCGTACAAGCTAATTGCCATAGCGTTTATGGTTAAAATGAAATCGTCATTTTTTAAAGTAGATTCATTGTCTCCAATCATTGGTTTTAAATTACCTTTCGCTATGCTATGTACTAATGTTCTAATTTTTCCTTTTTTTCCTAAATATAGCGGTAAATCATTAATTATTTTCTGTCGCTTTTCAGGATTTATTGCATCCATATTAAAAGATATGAACTGAATACCTTCCGCTTTTATTTTGTTAAATTCAATTCCGATTTCAGTTTCTTGAAATCTTGAATCTCTATGAACGATACAAATATTCATACCATGTGCAGCCAGTTTTTTGGCAGTGGCTAATCCCAATCCGCTAGAGCCTCCTAAAATAAGGGCCCAATAATTTTTATTTTCAAACTCTTTTACCATTCTAATAAAATACGTTGCGCTGAAAACCCTGGTCCAAAACTAAGCATTAGTCCCTTGTTTCCTTTAGGGAGTTTCTTGTCCATAAAACGCTCTAAAACATACAGCACCGTGGCACTACTCATATTTCCATACAATTTAAGAACTTCTTTGGTGTCATCAATATTTTTTCCTAATGAACCAAATAAATCTTCAACTGTTTGCACAATTTTTTTTCCTCCTGGATGAAAAATAAGATGGTCTATTTCGTGAATAGTTATTCCATTTTGTTCTAAAAAGGGGTGTACAATATTTGGAAAATGATCGGCAATTGTATCGGGTACTGTAATATCCAAAATCATTTGCAAACCTGTATTAGCCAATTTAAAACCCATCATATGTTCGGTGTCATAAAAATGATACATGGCTTCGTCCTTAATTTCAGGACCTTCTTCATTTTCATAGGAAGATAAAATAACACTGGCAGCGCCATCACCAAAAATAGCAGCACTTACAATATTTGCCATCGAAAAATCATCTAACTGAAAGGTGGCTGTTGGTGCCTCCACAGAAACAACGACCGCTCTTTTATTTGGATTTGCTTTCAAGAAATTTTTCGCATAAATAATACCCGATACACCTGCTGCACAGCCCATTTCAGTGACTGGTAAACGGACAATATCCTGTTTCATTTTTAAGCGATTTATCAAATAGGCATCTAAAGACGGAATCATAATACCGGTACAACTCACCGTGATAATGTAGTCAATGTCTTCTGGCTTAAGGGTTGCTTTTTCCAAAGATTTTAAAAGAGCACTCTCAGCAAGGCCAATCACTTCTCTAACATAAATGTTATTTTTTTCTTCAAAAGAAGTGTTTAAAAAAACTTCTTCTGGATCCATAATGGAATAACGCCTATCAACCCCAGCATTTTCAAAAATCTTGAAGACTTTACGTTTAAAACGATCCTCTTGATCCGATAACCATATTTCTAAATATGGTAAAATATCAGCGGTTAATCTATTGTATTTAGGTAGTTGTTTTGCTACCGATATTATTTTTACACTCATTATTTTTGAATTATCCATTGGTAACGAAATGCCCATTTCCATTTAATTTGGGGCTTTACTTGTAATTTATTTGAAAATGATGTTAGCTCCTCACGCTTAAACCCTCGCAATATGGATGTTAAGCCATCGTCAATAATCATTCTATTTTTTATAGTTAGGCAAACTAGTTTAAATAGATAATAAGCCATGGAATGCCTGTGTAAATCATTTACAATAATACCAAGTTTGGCTTTATTTTTCAACGTATGTAAAACATTTGTAATCTGTTCTTCTTTAAAATGATGTAAAAAAAGAGTTGATAAAACAAGATCGTATTCCAATGTTTCAAATTCTTCTGAAAAAATATCACAATCTATAAAACTAATGTCATTATATTTTTTTGATAAATGCCTCGCGTATGTTATTGCGTCTTTATTAGCATCTACCCCAATTAGTTTAAAAGTATAGCCTTCTTTTTTACCATAACTGGATATTCTTCTAAGGATGTCTCCACCTCCACAACCCAAATCTATAATAATTATAGGCGCTGTTTTAGAATAACCTTTAAGTATTTTTCTTAAACTGTTCATGGTTATATTATTACCTCCCAGCCATTTATTAATACTTGCTAATGTGTCTAAAGTATTATGCAAAATGTCACCCTTAATGGAAAAATCATCCATAATTTCGACTGCATTTGTTCTATGTTTTGTGTTAATTAACATACTCATTTTACAACCATAGTTTTACCATGTGTTCGTTTTATAATTTTAGTCAATAGTCTTGGAATCTGCTTAGCAATAGTAATTAGTATTTCAGACAATTGATTTTTGCTAAATATGTTTGCTGCAAAATGACCAACTCTTAATCGATTTCTAAATTCTTGGTTCCAAGATTTTTGATATGCCTTTTCTAATGCGAAGCGTGATTCAATTTTTCCTTGAAAAAAGTTAATAATTAGTTGAGAAGCTATTTGTGCGCCCCTTATTGCCATACTCATCCCATTTCCGCATAATGGGTGAATCATACCAGCGGTATCGCCACACATAATGATATGATTTTTAACGGGACTTTTAGTAGAAAATGAAATCTGACTTATCGTTAAAGGTGTTTCAAAAACAGGTTGGCTATTTTTAAATATTGTTTTTAAATAATTGTTTTGAAAGACGACTTTTTCTTGAAACTCATCTATATCTTTAAATTTCTTAAAAGCTTCAAAATTTGTTATGTAGCAAAGATTAATAATGTCATTTTCAACTTTTGAAACACCACAATAACCTCCTTTAAAGTTATGCAGCGCTACTAAATCCTTAGGGAAATCTCCTTTTGCATGCATTTTTACAGCCAAAAAAGGTGACTTCTGTTTTATAAAATTTCTATCAAGTTTTACATCTAGTGAAGAGCGCTTACCGTAAGCACCAATTACAATCTTCGCATGGAATGTTTTATTTTTTGTTTGAACAGAAAAAGCATCATTTAAAAATTGAATATCGATTACCGAATCTTGAATAATTTCAGCACCATTTTGCATAGCTTTTTTTACTAAGGCATTATCTAATGTATAACGGCTAATTCCAAAACCACCCAATGGTAAAGGTGCTTTTATAAGTTTGTTTTTAGGTGTAGAAAGTTCAAATTTATTAATTTTTTGTGCCCCTAACTTAAACACATCTATTTCTAAATAATGTAAATAAGGTAACACCTCATTAGAAATATATTCCCCACAAACTTTATGTTTTGGGTAGACATTCTTTTCAATAACCAATACCCTAATATTTTCCTTTGACAAGTGGATGGCCGATGATAAACCCGCTAAACCACCACCAATAATAATAACATTAAAATGTGCGGGATTTATTTTCAAGAATAATATTATTTTCTGCAATTTCTATAAAGATAGTCTATTTTAATAAGAAAATAAACAGAAATAATATTATGTTGCATTTATGATTAGAGCATTTTCAAAGTAAGTTATTTCGGGTTCGTTTTAAATTGCTTACTGCGTGTTCGTGCATGGTTAACTGTGTTTGCTAGGAACTTGTTTTGAACATAAAACTTTTTTTAAAAAAGTTTTATGGTATTTAACTAATTTTAACAAATGGAATGAGTTAAATGTAATTAGAGCGTATCTATTTCTAATTAATTATGATGAATATTAGTTAATTTATTCTCATTGATTAAACGATTGATAGTGATCAGTTTAATGGTTTAAAATGGTTTTGTATATGGAAAGTTACTGTATGCAATTTATGGTTTTTGGCGCAACATACAGCTCAAATCAGCATGTCTCATCCTAAAATATGGCTACAGGTTAAAATTAAATTTAGTGGTATTTTCATATACCACATGAGGCGTTTTGAAGTATAAAGAAAAATGTAATCTTATTTCAAGATATAATTTTACTACTATTTTTGTAGTTGCCTTTACGTTTTCCAAAAGCCCATGTGCAATTTAAAAAGGCACATATGCAATTTCAGAAAAGATTATCACCTCGTGGCATTCCATCAAGTAGCAATACGGATCCTATTTCTGATAAACCTTTATATAATCCACTATAAACACAGCTGGAAACACGGCCTTTTTAATATCTTTTTTATTGCCTGGGTATTCCATACTCAGAATCATGTATTCTTTAATATTTGATATACCATCAGTTACTTCATAAAACTTATATCCATCAATATAAAAGATATATTTGTTTGGCATCCATTCCATACTGAAAGTGTGAAAGCCTTCGCTTACTCCCTCCAGATAGCTTTGCATACCTCGTGTCGTTTGCTGATTTGGTCCATAAGCCCAATGAACATTGTGCGATATAATATCGTCCCCTAGCTTTTTAAAAAACTCCATGACGTCAATTTCTGCTCCATATATCGCGGGGTCTTCACCTTGAGTAATTTTTTTTGACTGTAGCCAAAATGCAGCCCAAACACCTTGCGATTTCTGCAGTTGCGCATGACATTCAAAATAGCCATATTTTGGCATAAAACGATCCTGCGTGCCTACGGCACTTCCAAGCAATGAATCTCCTTGCTTCAAGGCAAATAGTTTAAGGTATCCATCTTCAACTTTCACCGCTTCCTCAGATACATAAGCAATAGCCCTGGGGCCTATTCCACGAACTTTCCATTTGGTAGTATCCAGTGCATTACCGTCAAAATTATCTTCCCAAACCAGCTTATAGCCAAGTTTCTCGGGTGAATATATTTCAGTTGATATTGGCGGCTGAGCGGGTCTTTGGGCCATGCCCAAGAAAGGAAAAAGAGACAGACAAAGTAGCAGCACTGTTTCTAAATTCACTCGCCTACTAGTCTTATTAAATTGTCTATTCATTGCTTTATTTATTTTGAAGTTGGCTTTGATCGAATTTACAACGCATCCAACTCATATGGTTTAATTTTTAAATATTTTTACAGATTACTTACCTTCTGAAAATACAATTGTACTTTAAGGTGTTTTATACGATTTGAGATTGGAAAATCGGGGATTTTTCGGTTATAGCAAATCGATTTGTTAGAATATTTGTCTGTTCGTTCTAGTTCAAATTTAAGCATAAATTTTATGAGGCGTTGTATTTTAATAACTTTTCATATTGGTGCTAAAATCTGACTGTTTCAACTCTCAATCCTTATTCATTGGAGACGTCTGAAATATTTCTCGATCTAGTTAGAATTTATGTTTTTAGGTTTTCGTGCTACTTATTTCTCCGCTGTTATACTTATATCCTTCCGTTTCATGGCTCAATTTTGTTTAGATTTGTTAAATTATTAGTGTTACTTTTGAAACATCAAAATACCTCATCATCAATCTTTAGTTCATGCCGTACCAAGATGTGTTTGTTCTTTTCTGGAAGCAAGTAAAAGAAAGTGTCCAAGAAGGCCGCTTTGCCAAATTAACTATGGCAAAGACCATTGGTAAGCCTAACTTGAAAAATATATTTGTCAGACCCGTATATTCCGAAGATGGCTTTCTGGTCTTAGTGAAGTTGCGCTACAAATCTAGAGAGACTGAGGATAAGGAAGACGAGCTTACATTAGAAGAGGCTTTTGTGTTCTTGAAATCACATCTCAGAACGTCTTTTTCATCTGTGCTGTTATTTACCACAACAAAGGATGTTATATTCAAAATTAATAAAAAGGGTGCGGGCAGAATTACCGAGAATTCGCCCTCATTTCATGACGTTACACAAGCTAAGAATGATTTAGAATAGCTGGTGTGTCAGCATTGGTTTTTAATGTTAGCTTCGATTGTTCCTTTAATTTTTTCTTAAAATCTAATAACTCAATAGTTTCAATATTTGTTGAATAGAATTAAATTATTGTGGTGGACTTCAGAATAAAATCTACTATTAAATTTAGCGCATTCCCTTATGGTTTGTAGCGTGTTTTAAGCAATTAATGTAGCGAACAAATTACAGCTAGAAGATGCCATCGGAATTTTTGAAAGGAGGCTATATCTTATAATAAACGATATACTTCTTAATTTGAAGAACAGTATGACTACTTTATTTATTCTTCATGAACATTGTATCAATAGACCATTTCCCACCACCTTTTAAAATCAAGAACAAACTACCGAGAAGCATTGCCCAATCCGTTCTGATTCCATGCATCATTTGCCAAAATCCGTCATACGCTAAAACCTCCATTTTTGTAGTAGCTATGGCAATAAGCATTATTACTAAAGTCGGAATACTTGCCAAGCGCGTGAGAAGTCCGATTAAGATTAAAACTCCGCAGAGGATTTCAAAAGAACCTACAAAAAAGCCTAAAAATTCAGGAGAAGGTAATCCGATTTTTTCAAATCTGCCTGCGCCCCGTATAGCAGGAAGTAAGAATTTTTGAATGCCTTCTGAGAGAAACACGCTGCCAACGATTAGGCGGATGATGATTGTAGTTTTGGAATTGTTTGTCTGTATAATTTTCTGAAACATATTATTTGAGAATTAGTGATTTTTTTTCATCGGTACTGGCTTTCTTGGAATACTCACAGCGTATTTTACTATGATTAGTACGGGTTTTGGAAATCGATAGATTTTCGGCCACGGACTAAGCCAGAGCTTTTGTTTGGTTTTATTTCTTTGTTTGTGACTAAGCCAAATCAACAAGATTTGGTGCCCCAGTAAATATAGGAAAAACTTTGAGTAAGAACTAAACCCGCATTAACTATAAGAAGGTGTTGAACTTGTTTTTTTTTAGATGCAATAATTTTTTATTATAGTTTCTGGAATATTATAAAAAACTAAAGGCTCTTACTAAAAGATACACTTTTTCAAAACTGTGAAAGATCGAAAATGAGATACTTATAAGGTTAATATTGCTTTTATAAACACCTGTCATGCGTAATTTTTTATTAAGTATTGGGTTGGGTTTAGGTGAGTCTTTGCATCTTATTCTTAGGGTCATCAAAAAAGTTGTATGGACGCGTTTCTCTGGTGTTGAAATTTCACGACCTAAATCATTATAATTTCATCCCAAATAATCTTTAAATCATAGGAATCAGAAAGGCAAGCTTATAAGGATTTATAGGAAGTGTGAATTACAAGTATTTGTCTATATATTTCAGGACGTTTCATAATTACGGGTAAGTTGCTGTGCATAGTTCGTTACGTGGTTGAGTAATTACATTAGTAAAAGGAAACAAATCAGAGCAAAATATGCAAGATTTTTCATGTATGCAAAGAACAAGCAATTAATTATATACGCCTATTAGTCTTTTGTTATTTATTACTTTTCTAATTCTTTATTAATCAATTCATAAATAGATTTAAGCTCTTTTTCCCACTCTAAATGCCAATATACTTCTTCTTTTCTGTATACTTTTGAGGTTTTAAGAGCGCTAATATCCTTTTGATAATTTCTAAGTTATCCATAGTCAAAGGGTTTTATTTCAGTTCGTATTACAACTTTTTTCAAATAATTCTGTTAAAATTGGAAAGGCCGTGTTAAAGAAATAGCCTTCCTACTTTTGTACTAAGTTTTCCATCCATCTAGCTTCGTATATTTCTAAATATTAGTAGATATACTATTGGATTTCAAATATATATGTAACTAAAAAAAATCACTTTCTAATAAAGTCTTGATATTCTTTAAAACAGTACAATCCAATAATTATAAGAATATACTATTGGCTAATTGCCAACTCTAAGTATCTGCATTCCCTCTTTGTCATGCACATTAGTTAAGGAAATTAAATTATCACCTTAAATTTTTCAGCATAAATCGTTTCATATTTCCTCCCATGATTGCTTCGATTTCAAATTTTGAAAACCCTTGCTTTATCATTTCTTCAACCAAGAGAGGTAAACCTGTTATATCAAACGGAGCTTTTATACTCCCATCATAGTCAGAACCCAGAGCAATATATTGCACTCCAACTATCGCTTTAATGTACTTCATTGCTTCAACAATACCGGGAATTATTGGAACTGACACCGCACCTTTAAAATAAGCTACACCAATCAAGCCCCCGCCTTCTGCGATGCTAATAATATGATTGTTCGATAGATTTCGTGCATTATCCATGGTTCCTTTCACACCAGTATGAGAAGTTAAAATCGGATATGTTGAGATTTCTAGAATATCATCGACCAGCTGGGGAGAAGCATGGGAGATATCAATAATGATTCCAAGTTGATTCATTCTTTTGATAACTTGCTTCCCGAATTCGGTTAATCCTTCATCAGACTCACCATGTGCAGAACCTCCTAATTCATTATCAAAAAAATGCATAGGCCCTAGCATGCGAACACCTTCTTCATACAATCTATCGAGGTTTTTAATATCACCTTCCAGGCAATGTGCTCCTTCAATCCCTAAAAACCCTCCAACAATTTGCTTATCTTTTTTTCTTTTACTCAATAATAATTCAAAATCTGATTTTGACTTTACAACAATAAATTTATCATTGAACATGGAAGCCTGCTTGTGCAATTTTCTGCTTTGATAAACTGCTCGATCTACTAAGTTAAACCAATTTGATATTGGTCTGCCTTGAACGATGCTTAACATAGTGATATTATCAAATGACTCGCCACTGTTCTTGGAGAAATTTTGCCCGGTTGGTGATTTTGTGACAATTGTGAATGCTTGCAACGCCATATTCGCCTCTTGCATTCTTGGGAAATCAACATGCCCAACATCACTCTTTTTTGTCAAGTCACGGCTCCAAAGCAAGGCATCACAATGAAGATCACCTATGAAATCTAAAGAATTATACAGACTTTGAGCTTCCTCCGAAACAGTATAAGGAGGAAGAGCCAATGTGCTATTTTCTGCCTCTTCTATTTTATCAGGGACAATAAAGACAGCGATTGCATATATTCCAATCAATAAAACACTTCCTATTGTAATCCATTTCAATAACTTCATACTACATTTTTTTATGTTTTTTCACACAGCGATTGGTATAGGATTAGTTGCGTGGTTAAGCAACTAAATTAGTAAAAAGGGAACAAACCTTTGGTAGATTAAATTCAGAATATACAAATTTCAATTTGGTGAACCGCCATATACCAGACCCTTACATAGGTTGGTGTGAGAGGCGCATTAGTGACTCATACTTGATTTTTTCTAGTAAGGGTTCGAAGGCATTATTTCCCATCCCTTTATGGTTTTAATTTCCACATTACCACCATTCGAAAATACAGATATACCCTTTCCTCCAAGCGTAGGATAAATTCTTCGGGCTATTGCCTGCCTGTTATTTGCATAGACCTCAACAATTGATTTGTCTACATAAACCCTTAATACCAGAGGTTCACCTTTTTTAAGTTCGAATGGTGCTTCTTCAATAATTTTTTTACCAAATTCTAAGCCCGATTTCCGAGTGTCCACCTTTAATTTTTTATCCTTCCGATCATAATAAATTACCGTTTCTTCTCGTCCATCTTCCGACGCACATACTTTTACCCCAAACTGATCCGATTCATTGGGTTGCACGGTAATCTCCAGTTCCATCAATTCATTGCCCAGTGCATTCAGTTTAACTTCTTCCCCTGCAGTAATCTTTACATTAGACACTACTTTTTTATTCATTCTCAGTGCTTCCAACTCCTTCACCGGTCTCATTCTTAGAGTACCGTCCTCTCCAAGCCATAATGACCGGGGAAGCCCGTATGTTCCGGTCCACCCATTATATTCTTTAAGTTCGTCGGGACGATCATCAAAAATCCACGACCACATAATTTGTCTGCCTTTGTCATCAACAAGAGCTTCAGGAGCAAAATAGGATTTATCATTCCATGTCATGCGTCCATGTACTTCAGGAATAAACGTATCACTTTTGTAGTCGCCTATATAATACTGACAACCCATATTATGGCTTATAAAAAGCATTAGGTGCTTATCGCTTGGTTTTCCTCCATCCGGGGTAAGCGGTAATGGGAAAAAACTTGGGCACATGTTATCTTCCGTTTTACTAGTCCATTTTCTGTCAGACTCATAAAACCGATGCATATAATCCCATTTTTCTAAATCTTTCGAAACAAACAAATCAAGCCAATCTCCCTGGTAATTAATAGAATCTTTAGGTAGTTCGGGTTTGTCCCTGTTTGCCGGCAATCCCTTTCCACGCGAGCCGTATTTTCTTAATACCAATAAATTACCGGTAAGCATATAGTATTTCCCGTCCTTTTTCCAGATATTGGAAGGGTCTGCCGAGCCATAATAAAGATTATTGCCCGATACATCTTTCGTTTCTGTTATCCCCCATTCAGTGGATTTTATAACCGGATTACTTCCAATTTTTTCCCATTGGTCATAATTGTTATCTCTATTTTTTGCAAGGCCAATACCTTTTGCTCCCCAAAGCATCCAATAGGATAAAAAAGCAGATCCGTCATCATCAACAAAGGCTCCTCCACTAAAAACACCTTCATCACCATTGCCCGGAACCAAAGTATCAGGATGATGCCTCCAGTGTAACAAATCCTTACTGGAAACATGCCCCCAGGAGAATCCTGACCCGGTACGTTTATATAGATACATCAAATGGTATCGTCCGTTGTGGTAAAATGCACCATTTGGGTCAGCAGGATTTCCGTTGTCTTCCGGAACACAAAAATGATATGCTGGCCGATATGGATCCGCTAAAAGACGTTCTCTGTGTTCCCGGCTTGATTTTATCACTTCTTTGGGAATATCCTTGTTTGGTTCAATAAGAGTGAGAACTTTTTTTTCCTTGTTTTGCGATACTGCCAGTGAATGCACTAAAAATAAGGCTGTCAATGTGAGTAAAAAATATTTTTTCATACGTTTTATCTTTAGTAAGTTACTTGAATTTAAATACCCAAATTGTAAAGTTTACATTAAATATAGTTCTTTCTGGGAGCATGTACTATTCAACATCTACTTCCCAAGTGCGATTTTTTTTGCCCTGTTCTTGTTTCTTAATTAACTTAATTATCCATTCAATTTTTAAGTATATTTTATGAAGCATAGCGGATTTGTATAACGAAAGTCGTGATTTAGTTTTAGTAATTTTCATTTTTTAAAATTAGAATTAAGAAACATTCTATTTTACTAAATGCAACAATTTTGGTTATGCCTTTTTACCTGCACTACTTTTATGCCATTTTAAATTCTCCTTCTTTCATTTCTCTACTAAATTTTACATTAGCTTTCAAATCATTAAATACTTTCAAAATTGTTTCAATTTTAATATTTCTTGTATTTCTTTCAAGTTTTGATATTTGAGATTGTTGAACTCCTTTTAATGCTCCTAATTATTGTTGAGTTAATTTTCTTTCCTTTCGTAAATATTTTATCATATCTCCAAGAATCTCAATTTTTAAATCAAACTCATATTTATCTCTTTCAATTATTTCAACTTCTCCAAGATGTTTATCTTTAAGTTGGCGTAAACTTAACAATTTCATCTTTTTGTACTTCAGTTTTTTTTTCGCTCATTTTTTTTCAATTTGGGCCAACTGGTTATATCAAAACATATAGTAGGGTTATCTGGACTCAGTTCCGCGATAAACCAACATGTAAGCTATTTTATCAGTTTTGTAAAGTAGATAAGAGAGGATAGCAATTCTTCTTTGTTCAAATATATACTTTTTTTATTAGAGTGAGGATTGAGTTCTATAAATAGGGTTTTGTGAAATGACCATTTCGTGACCAAGAATACACGTGTATCTGTTATAATTTGTAACGAAAAAAAGGAATTACGATTGTGTAATTCCTTTTCTATATTATTTGAGCAGAAGGCTTCGTCGAATACTTCGACTTGTTTCGACTCTGCTCAACAACCAGGGCTCAGTAAGCGTCTTATCGCAATAACAAGTGTGATTTACACTAATTCTACAAACAAACCATCATCGGTTTTGTCAACTTTTGCAATATTATGTTTTGTCAAGCCCTTAATGGTTTTGTCCCATTTTTTATTGCTCAATCCACTCTGCGTTTTTAACGCATTTAATTCAATTTTTTCAACTTTTTGAATGATTGCTAAAACTGCTTTTTCTTCATCGTTTAATGCAACAGTTGTAGCAGTGCGTTCTGGTTTCATTTGAGGGAAAAATAACACTTCTTGTATCGAACTATTATTCGTCATAAACATCACCAAACGGTCAATACCAATTCCGATACCAGAAGTTGGTGGCATTCCGTATTCTAATGCGCGTAAAAAGTCTTGGTCAATAAACATGGCTTCATCATCTCCCTTTTCAGACAGGGTTAATTGATCTTCAAAACGTGCACGTTGCTCTATTGGATCGTTTAACTCAGAATAGGCATTGGCCAATTCTTTTCCGTTAACCAACAACTCAAAACGTTCTGTTAACGCAGGATTATCTCTATGCTCCTTTGTTAACGGACTCATTTCTTTTGGGTAATCTGTTATAAATGTTGGTTGAATATAGTGGTGCTCACATTTTTCTCCAAATAGTTCATCGATCATTTTACCAACACCCATGGTTTCATCTACAGGAATATGAAGCTGCTGACAAACTTTACGTAATTCGTTTTCACTCATTCCAGCAACATCAAAACCTGTATGGATTTTAATCGCTTCTAAAATAGGAACACGCGCATACGGCGCTTTAAAGTTGATTTGATGTTCTCCAACGGGCACCGTTGAGGTTCCGTTAGAATCTAAGGCCACTTTTTCTAGCAATTGCTCCGTCATCTTCATCATCCAATTGTAGTCTTTGTAGGCAACATACAATTCCATTACCGTAAACTCAGGATTGTGCGTTCTGTCCATGCCTTCATTTCTGAAATCTTTGGCAAATTCATACACGGCATCAAAGCCTCCTACAATCAATCTTTTTAAATACAATTCATTTGCAATACGCAAGTATATTGGAATATCTAACGCATTATGATGTGTTATAAAAGGTCTTGCTGCAGCGCCACCCGGAATAGGTTGTAATATGGGTGTTTCAACTTCTAAATAATCACGTTCATTAAAAAACTGACGCATAGAATTTGTAATTTTTGTGCGCTTTATAAAAGTATCCTTCACATGATCGTTTACGATTAAATCTACATAACGCTGTCGATATCTAGCTTCAGGGTCGTTAAACGCATCATGAACATTTCCATCGGCATCTGTCTTAACAATAGGAAGTGGTTTTAACGATTTAGATAATACCGTTAACTCTTTTACTTTTATAGAAGTCTCACCAACTTGAGTCTTAAATACCGTTCCTTTAATTCCGATAATATCACCCATATCCAATAACTTTTTGAATACAGTGTTGTAGATCGTTTTGTCTTCACCTGGGGCAATTTCATCTCTGTTAATATAAATTTGCATACGTCCGCTGCTGTCTTTTAATTCAGCAAACGAGGCTTTCCCCATAATCCTACGACTCATAATTCTACCTGCCAATACAACCTCTTTGTCGTTATAGCCATCAAAATCTGTAACTATTTGATCAATAGTAGCAGTGGTCTTAAATTCTGCAGCAGGATATGGATTTATCCCTAATTCTCGAAGTTGTTGTAGTGATTGTCTTCTTACAATTTCTAACTCTGATAATTGCATTGTGAGTGTGTTTATAGTGTGATTCAAATATTCGATTTGCAAAGATACAACCTATTAAGTAATTACAAATAATAGATTTTGTAAAATATGATTCATAAAAGGATCGCGTGACCAAAATTAAATTATATTTGTGATCTGTATTGAAAGATACGGATGTTGTGTTGATTGATGTTGAAAAGCGTCAATAGGTTTATTAAAACCAATGGAAAGCTTCCCGTACTTCGGGACGCTTTTTTTGTTTGTGGGTGTTTCTATGGGAATTTTCATGCCTGTGTAGGCAGGTATCTTTTTAACATTTTCTCTATTTAATAGATCTGGTATGTACTTGATATGAGCGGACTTTAGGAATGCGATTGCTCCTGCTGCCGAAATCACTGAGATTTAAAAGAAAGAATCCTTGTATTTCCAAAATAGATCTAGAAAGAGCCCTACAAAAAAAATACTTACACCTAATTTTAAACCTGTAGAAAGCAAAAAGCCAATAAAAGAACCAACCGCGGCTTTAAGTGCTTTGCGCGTATTTTTGTGATCGTTAATAAGTTCTCCAACAAAGGCACCTAAGAAAGGGCCAATGATGAGTCCCAAGGGACCTAAGAATAGTATCCCTATGATTAAACCGAGTACCGATCCACGTACTCCAGCTTTACTTCCGCCAAATTTTTTTGTTCCCCAAGCGGGAATGATATAATCGATACCCCAAATAAAGATTGAAACCGCCAACGTAATTCCTAAAAACGTCCAGTCTTTCGGTACAATAGTTGTGAGGTGTAGTAGCAGTAATCCAGCCCAACCTGTAACGGGACCGGGTAATACAGGTAAAAAAGAACCAATAATTCCGAGGAGTGTAAGTAAGAATCCGAGTATGAGTAAAAAGATGTCCATTTGATTTTATTTTTTGTCTTTGTGATTTCTTTGTTTTCATTTCGACTCCGCTCAATGAACACTCGTGCTGTAATTAAGCGACTTCTTTGTTTTCATTTCGACTCCGCGCAATGGACACTCGTACTGTAATTAAGCGACTTCTTTGTTTTCATTTCGACTCCGCGCAATGGACACCCATAATGATCGCGATTATAATGTATGTGCAATATAAGCATTCGTCTTTTATAAAACTTTCACCTAAAAAATTAGTTTAAACTAATTTTTTAGTTATATTTGTCATGTTGAACTAACAGTTTAGTTAAAAAGTGATTAATAAAAGTAGCATGATGGCAAAACAATTAACAAAAGCAGAAGAACAATTGATGCAAGTCTTATGGACGCTAGAGGAGGCATCTGTAAAAGAGATTATAGCGCAATTACCCATACCAAAACCTGCATATAATACGGTATCTACCATTATTCGAATTTTGGAGACGAAAGGTTTTGTATCTCATAAACCGCAAGGTAGGGGGTATATTTATTATCCGATTATTGAAAAACCAGAGTATACCAATCAGAGTTTACACAAATTGGTTGACGGGTATTTTGAGGGTTCGTTTAAAAGTATGGTGTCGTTTTTTATGAAAAAGAACGATGTGGATATTAAAGATTTAGAAGCTATTTTGAAAAATATTAATGAAAAAGAAGAAGAGAAATGATACATTATATTGTACAAGTAGTTTTATTTCAAGTGGTGTTTTTGGCCGTTTATGATTTGTTTTTGCAAAAAGAAACGTTCTTTAAATGGAATCGATTGTATTTACTCGCAACGCCAATAATTTCCTTTATAGTGCCGCTATTAAAATTTGAAAGTTTTAAAAATGCTGTGCCAGAAGAATATATATTACTGTTACCAGAGGTGATGTTAAACCGTGAAGCTGCTGCGATGCATGTAGTTGAGACCTTCAATTATGTAAGTCTGTTTTTTTATATAGTCGCTGGTTTGATATTTCTATTATTCCTTTTTAAACTGAACAGTATTATTAGACTCATTATGTCTAGTAAAAGGATTGAGAAGAAAGATTACTATTTGGTTCTGCTAGAGAATAAACAAGCTGCCTTTTCGTTTTTCAATTTTATTTTTTTAGATAAAACAGTATCTAAAAAAGAAGAATTACACATCATTCAGCATGAGTTGGTGCATTGTAAACAATACCATACGCTGGACTTGCTATTTTTTGAATTACTTAAAATAGTGATGTGGTTCAATCCGCTGGTATACCTCTATCAAAATAGAATTACTTTGTTACATGAATATATTTCTGACGAAAAAGTAGTGCAAGGAACAGATAAAAAAGCGTATTTCAACAAGTTGCTTTCACAAACCTTTAACGTAGAAGATATTTCTTTCGTAAATCAATTTTATAAACCGTCATTACTTAAAAAACGTATTGCTATGATTACCAAAAACAAATCGAAAAAGTTAAAAAAGTTAAAGTATTTAGTGCTGATACCTCTTTTGGGAAGTATGTTGTTGTATTCTTCTTGTGAAACGAATAAACAAGTAAACGAGAATGATGCAAGATTGGAAAAACAGACGTGGTACACATTTAAAGAAGGTAAACTAACTTCAGAAAAAGATGGCTCAGAATCTTATCTAGATCGTTACAGATCTTTTGATCAAACTGAAATTAAGTTAGAAGCAGAACTTATTAGTGAAGATGTTTTATTACCAAAAGAAAAAGCAGAATATGATAAAATATTATATATGTCAAGAAGTAAAATTTCTTTATTTCAAATTAAAGGAGGCCGAAAGATTGCATTTATTAATTTAAAACCAGAAATTAAAGAAATTTCAGATAGAGAGCAATTTAATGGGAAAGAAGATATACCATTTAGATTAATTGAGGAGCCACCAGTTTACCCAGGTTGCGCAGGTTCAAAAGAAGAGTTGAAAGCTTGTTTGAATAAAAGTTTACAAATACATATTGTAAGAAAGTTCAACGCTGATTTAGCAGGTACGTTAGGTCTGGAGCCAGGCAAAAAGAAAATCTATATCCAATTCAAAATTTTAAACGATGGAACTGTTAAAATTGTTGGAGCACGAGCTCCGCATCCTGATTTGGAAACGGAGGCTAGGCGTGTAGTAAATTTGATACCAAAGATGACTCCCGGAAAACAAGGAGGTAAGTCAGTGAATTTAACCTATATGCTCCCTCTTTCATTTAATGTGGAAGGTGAAGTAACTAACTAAATCCGAAACATATACGAAAGAAAAGGAAACTCCAACGATTACTACTAAAAAAATCAATTAATGAATTGTCATTCCTGCGAACGCAGGAATCTAAACCACAGATTATATTGGATTCCTGCCTTCGCGGGAATCACAGTAGAACAATTACAAAACTATAATAAATGAAAAGGAAAGATTAATAAAAATAATTGCTATGAGGAAGAATGTAGTTATACTACTCCTAATTATTGTTGCCTTAAAAACCGAAACTCAGACTTCGGTTTTTAGCGTTGTAGATAGTTTGTTGTTACAAGGAGATTATTCAAAAGGAAAATGGCGAATGTAAAAAGGCCATACATATTTTTGATACCGCATACAAAAGTAATCATACAAATTACGAAGCCCTTTTTCAATTGGCAATGGCTTCAGATGCGTAGTATAAAGAGATATGTATTGCGCTAAATCACTATCAGAATTATATAAATAAATATAAAATCAAAGATTCAGAAATGTCGGCATTTGCTCAAAGTAGAAGCAACGTGATTGTAAAAAATTATTTTTACAAGGAGAAATCGTAGAAGAAAACGAGCAAGAATTGGAACCAATCTATTGGCTGTTTTATTTCAAATTAAAATTGTATTTTCACGTACTATTTTTAGTCAATGTCGCAACGAATTATATTTTTTATTTTTACGAGTCTAGTGTTGGTTTCCTGTGAATTTTTTCAAAAGAAAGAATTGAATTCAGATGAAGTTATGGATACTATTATAGATTATAAATCGGTTGATCGTTTTCCCTTATTTCCCGCTTGTAAGAGTATTCCTTCTCTAAAAAAACAGCAGATTTGTTCTCAAATAAAATTGTCTGAAAGTATCTACGCATCTTTGGCTTCTGCTGAGATTACGACACTGCGTAAACTAAATGATACCCTGTATTTGAATTTGAAGATCGACAGTAAAGGCGAAGTTATCCTAACAAACTTTAAAGCGTCGGATTATCTGCATAAACAGATTCCTGAATTGGATAGTTTGTTGCAGAATGGAGTGTTAAACTTACCCAAGTTAAGACCAGCCATAAAAAGAGGGATCCCAGTTACGACTGCATTTATTTTACCAATAATTATTATGAATTAGCGGTTATTTCTGAGAAAACAGGAATTGCTTTCAATTTTTATTCAAGAGATTCTAGTCTGTATTTCGACGCACTAAGACTCACTAAGACTCACTTCGACTCCGCTCAGTGACCACGGCTCAGTGATCTTTCGAGGAAATATAGACGTTATACATTTAACATTTCCCAAAGCGTATCTTTCAATGCTACCAATCCTTTTTGAGCAATTGATGAAATAAAGAGATGTGGAATTTCTGCAGGCAAAGATTTTTCAATTTCTTCTTGTAATTCTTCATCGAGCATATCTGATTTTGAAATTACTAAAAGTCGTTCTTTATCCAATAAATCCGGATTATGTTGTTTCAGTTCATTTAACAAAATACCGTATTCCCTCTCAATATCATCACTATCTGCAGGGATTAAAAATAACAACGTAGAATTTCTTTCTATATGTCTTAAAAATCGATGTCCTAGTCCTTTTCCTTCATGTGCGCCTTCGATAATTCCTGGAATATCTGCCATTACAAATGATTTGTAATCTCTGTATTCTACAATTCCTAAATTTGGTTTTAACGTTGTAAACGCGTAGTCAGCAATTTTAGGTTTCGCAGAAGTTAATACAGATAGTAGCGTAGATTTTCCCGCATTAGGGAAACCTACGAGTCCGACATCTGCCAATACTTTTAGTTCCAATTGAAACCAATGTTCTTGTCCGTCAACACCAGGTTGCGCATAACGTGGCGTTTGATTGGTAGAAGATTTAAAATGCCAGTTTCCGCGACCTCCCATTCCGCCTTCAACCATGATTCGTTCTTCACCGTCGTAGGTGATTTCGAACAATATTTCATCGGTTTCTGTATCACGAACAATAGTTCCTAAGGGTACATCTATATAAACGTCGCCACCATCTTTACCAGTACTTCTGCTCTTACTGCCATGCCCACCATGATCTGCTTTAAAGTGTTTTCTATACTTTAAGTGAATGAGTGTCCACATTCCTTTATTTGCTCTTATAATGATATGCCCTCCACGACCACCATCACCGCCGTCGGGACCTCCTTTGGTTATAAACTTTTCACGATGTAAATGCACTGAACCTTTACCTCCTTTACCAGAAGCAGCGTGAATTTTTACGTAGTCAACAAAATTTCCTTCAGTCATGCTTTTAAACCTTTATGTCATTCCTGCCTTGGCAAGAATCTTTATTTTGCAAATAAATAATAGTATGTAATTCTTACATTAAAGCAAGCATTACATGCTATAAAGTATCAATAATAGTACTCAATCTATCAGTAATATCTTCAATAGATCCTACGCCGTCAACGCCAAAATATTTATTTTGTTTCGCGTAGTAATCTTTAAGTATGGCAGTTTTAGTATTGTATTCGTTAAAACGATTGCGAATTTTAGATTCGTCTTGGTCGTCTGGGCGTCCACTTGTTTTACCTCTTTCTAATAAACGATCTACCAATAAATCTTCAGAAACTTCTAAAGCAATCATACCGTTTATTGTTTCTCCTTTAGTCGCTAAAAAAGCATCTAACGCTTCAGCTTGAGAAGAGGTTCTTGGAAATCCATCAAAAATAAATCCTTTAACATCCGCATTTTTTTCAACTTCTGCTTGTAACATGTTTATAGTTACTTCATCTGGCACTAAATTACCAGCGTTGATATAAGACTTTGCCAATAACCCGAGTTCAGTTTCGTTTTTGATATTGTATCTAAAAACATCCCCTGTAGAGATATGAACTAAATTATAGTTGTCTTTTAATAAATCTGCCTGAGTTCCTTTCCCTGCTCCTGGAGGACCGAATAATACGATGTTTGTCATTTTTGGTGTAGTTATTTTATAAATACTATCGATGTTTCTTCCTAAATTATTGTAGTCTAAGCCGTATCCGACAATAAATTCATCAGGAATAGAGAGGCCAATATAATCAATAGGTAATTCCTTTTTGAAAACAGTGGGTTTAAAAAATAAGGTTGCTATTTTTAGTGTTCCTACATTTTTGTCTTTAAAAATTTCATAGATTTTTTGCAATGTGCTCCCCGTGTCAATGATGTCTTCAAGAATGATGACTGTACGACCTGTTAAATCTTCATTAATTCCAACAAGTTGAGAAACTGTACCGGTTGAACTTGTACCCACATAAGACGCTAACTTTACAAACGATATTTCACAAGCTCGCGGGTATTTTCGAATGAAGTCTGCTGCAAACATGAATGAACCATTAAGGATTCCAATAAAAATTGGTATTTCATTACCACAATCTTTTGCAATTTGATTTACCAAAGTTTGTGTAATATTGTCAATCTTTTCTTTAGATAAATAGGGCGCGAAATACTTGTTGTGTAATTTAACGGTACTCATATTATTTTGATTAAGAGAATGCAAAAATAACAAAAAACCGCCTCAAAGTGAGACGGTTCTATAGGTTATTTGTAAGAAGAGATTATTTGTTCTTACTATCTAATTTTTTAGATGTATCATACATAATTGGTGATGCAATGAATAACGATGAGTATGTACCCACAATCACCCCAACAATCAAGGCAAACATAAACCCTCTAATAGAGTCTCCACCAAATAAGAAGATTGATAATAATACGACTAATGTTGTAATTGAAGTATTAATGGTTCTTCCTAATGTATTACTTAAGGCACTGTTTACAATTTTTGAATATTTCCAAGAACTGTGTTGGCTTGTATATTCTCTAATTCTATCAAAAATTACCACCGTATCATTCAAGGAATATCCAACTACTGTCAGGATTGCAGCAATAAATGATTGTCCAATTTCCATATCAAATGGTAGGTATTTGTATAACAATGAGAAGATAGCTAATACAATTAATACATCATGGAAAACGGCTACAACTGCACCTAAACTATATTGCCATTTTCTAAATCTTACTAAGATATATAAGAACACCACTAATAGAGATCCGAAGATCGCCCATTTCGCTGCGGTTTTAATATCATCGGCAATAGTTGGCTCTACTTTGATTTCACTGAAGATACCAATTGTTTGACCTTCAAAACCACCTTTAAACGTTTCTAAAGAAGTTCCGTCTGGCAAGAATGACTGTAATCCACCAAATAATAAAGCAGTTACTTCATCATCAACTTCATTTCCTTCTTCTTCGATTCTGTATTTTGTAGTAATTTTTAACTTAGAGTCGTTACCATATGTTTTGACTTCTGGCGGATCTTTAAATACTCCTTTTAACGTTTCTCTAACTTCAGTAGGACTTAAAGGTTTGTCGAATTGAACCTCATAAGAACGTCCTCCGACAAAATCAACACCGTAATTTAAACTATTAGTAAACAAAGAACCTAAACCAATTAAAATAACGGCTGCTGATATAACGTATGCTAGTTTACGTTTTTTTAAGAAGTCAACATTGATATTTTGGAACCAAGATTTGGTAGTTGTTGTATTGAATGTTAGTGCACTGTTTTTGTTTGTGTACCAGTTTAAGATGATTCTAGTAATAAATACCGCAGTAAAGAAAGAAGTAACAATACCTAGCATTAATGTGTAAGCAAATCCTTTAATTGGACCTGTACCGAATATAAATAAGATTACACCCGTTAAGAATGTAGTTACGTTCGCATCTAAGATTGCAGACAAGGCTCCTTTAAAACTGAACCCACCAGCAATGGCTTCTTTCAATCCTTTGCCTCCCGATAATTCTTCTTTGATCCGCTCAAATATAATTACGTTCGCATCAACAGACATACCAATGGTTAAGATAATACCTGCAATTCCAGGTAAGGTCAATACCGCTCCGAATGAAGCCAACCAACCAAACAAGAATAAGATATTTACAGCCAAGGCAATATTTGCAAATAAACCTGCTTTACCATAATAGAATACCATCCAAAGTAAAACAAGGATAAGCGCTAAACCGAAAGATCTAAAACTACTATCAATTGCTTCTTTACCTAAAGATGGACCAACCACTGCTTTTTGCACAATATGTGCTGCTGCAGGAAGTTTACCCGCCTTTAATACGTTTGCTAAATCCTCTGCTTCTATAATACTCATTGTACCGCCAGAAATAGAAGTATTTCCTGCTAAAATTGGATCATTTACTCTAGGTGCAGAATGAACTTCGTTATCTAAGACAACTGCTACGAATCCTCCGTTAGCATTTTTAGTTGTCATTGTAGCCCACAATTTTGTACCAATAGAGTTCATAGACATGCTCACTTGTGGTTCAGAAGTATAAGGGTCAAATTCTTGACGTGCATCATCGATTACGTCACCTTCAATAGGAGCGATATCTTCACGGTTAGATTTAATAGCATACAATCCTAAAACTTCTCCGTTTGCTTTAGAATCCCATAAGAATTTCACATAACGCAATTCTGACGGTAATAAAGCACGTACCTCTTTCATCCCTAAGAAAGAATTTACACGAGCGGTGTCAATAATAGCAGATTGTCCGATTAATGAACTTGCTTGATTGGCACTTTGAGCAACGTTTGGATATAAATATGCAAATAATCTATTTTCTTTTTTTGGTGCTGTAATAGAATCAGAAACTTCTCCCAATAAATCATCAAGATTGTCAGTTGCTGTAGAATCTTTTACTTCTTCTGAAGTATTTGCAAATAATTCTCCAGTCTTAGTATCAGCAGCATATAAGAAACTTTGAATTTCAGTATTTGGGTAAACTTCCCAAAATTGTAATTCAGCCGTACTCTGTAATAATTTTTCAACACGATCAATATCTTTTGCTCCAGGCAATTCAATTAAGATTCTACCAGAAGAACCAATACGTTGAATGTTTGGTTGTGTAACACCAAACTTGTCAATTCTATTTCTTAATACTTGAAAAGCAGTAGAGATAGATGCATTAATTTCATCTTCAATAATAGGCTTAACCTCATCATTGTTCAATTTGAAATTAATTTTATCACTTAAAGATTTGTTTCCAAAGATACTTGGATCACTTAAGTTAACTGTTCCGTTACTTGCTTTTTCAAATTCGTCAAAGAAAATACTTAAAAACGTGTCGTTACTATTTTTTTGAGTAATCGATGCAGCCGCTAAAGCTTCATTAAATACCGCGTTTTTAGAGTTGTTTGATAAGCCAACAAGAATATCTTTTACGGATATTTCTAAAATGGCATTGATTCCACCTTTTAAATCTAAGCCTAAATTCATAGCCTTATCTTTAATATCGTTGTAGGTGAATTTACCTAAAAGAATAGTGTCATTTGAGACAGAATCCAAATAAGTTCTCTCAAACTGTGCTATTTTGGAAACATCACCGTCAGCCTTTACAATGGCAAATTCTTTTGCATCATCTGTTACATTTTTTGCGAACCAAGTAAATGATAGTTGGTACAAACTTACTAATCCGAAAAGGATAGCAAATAACTTAATAAGTCCTTTGTTTTGCATTGTTAATTGATTTAAATCTTCTATTTTTTAATAAACGAGCAAATATATAATTTCCATTAGGAATTGCTACTATATTTTGAGATAAATTGAACGGTAAATAAAGAGGTGACGTTTTTGTTGAAATAAAAAACCTCAACAAATTGATTTGATGAGGTTTTTAGCATTGTTTTAAATGGTTAATTACCCTAATAATCCATTTGTTTTTCTAACACCTTCGGCACTTTCAGTAAGTTTTTCTTTTTCAGCGTCGTTTAATTCGATAGAAATAATTTTTTCAATTCCGTTTTTCCCTAATACAACAGGAACTCCGATACAGATATCGCTCATTCCATATTCTCCTTCAAGTAGGGTAGAACATGGAAATATTTTTTTAGTATCTAAGGCAATTGCTTTTACCATTTCAGAGACAGCAGCTCCAGGAGCATACCAAGCACTTGTTCCTAATAATCCAGTTAAAGTAGCACCACCAACTTTCGTGTCAGCAGCAACTTGCTCTAATCTTTCTTCTGATAAAAATTCAGAGACATTTACGCTATTTCGTACCGCTAATCTTATTAAAGGAATCATTCCGGTATCACTGTGGCCACCAATAACCATTCCGTCAACATCAGAAATAGGAGCTTCTAGTGCTTCAGCCAATCTATATTTAAAACGTGCAGAGTCTAGTGCACCACCCATTCCAATAATTTGGTTTCTAGGTAATCCCGTTGCTTTATGAGCTAAGTAAGTCATGGTGTCCATTGGATTACTAACTACAATGATAATCACGTTTGGTGAATGCTCAATTAAACTAGTAGCAACAGTCTTTACAATTCCTGCATTAATTCCGATCAACTCTTCACGTGTCATTCCTGGCTTACGTGGAATACCACTTGTAATAACAGCAACGTCACTTCCTGCTGTTTTAGAATAATCACCTGTTGTTCCAATGATTTTAGAATCAAATCCATTTAAAGAGGCCGTTTGCATTAAATCCATTGCTTTCCCTTCTGCAAATCCTTCTTTGATATCTAATATTACGACTTCAGAAGCGAAATCTTTTATTGCAATATACTCAGCACAACTCGCACCTACTGCACCTGCACCAACAACTGTAACTTTCATATTTTTATTTTTTAATTATTTTTGAATATTTACGGCGCTAAAATACAATTCTTAGCCAAGGTTTTAGTTAATTTAAAGCAAAAAAAAGCACCTAAACTAGCGGTCGTTTTTTGTTATATTTTGATAGTATTATCTAATACTAATTGCTACACCTAAATTTGCAGCGTTGTATTCTTTTAATGTATAGCTTCCAAAAACCTTAAAAACACCTAAACTTAGTCGCGCTCCAAGGGTCGTTCTAAACCCGCTTGCATCAAACTTTGAATCTATCGGATTTGAGATAGTTCTAGATTGAGTTACGTATGTTAACGTATAATCTCCTAACATTTTAAGCGTTGAATTTCCAGCACCATATCCTACACCTCCATATACGTTTATTATAGGGAAATTTAAAGAAGTGATCGCTTGAATTGTGTATGAGTTTAAACTAAATTTAGCAATACCATTGATAACATTTATGGCTCCACTGTTTGTAATAGTATAGTCTACATTCATAGTTGTATATGCTGCAAGTAAAGAAACGTGAAGAGGTGTTTTACCTACAGGTCCAAACCAATCTGTTATTTCTTTCTTTGCGCCAAAACCAAATAAATTTCCTTTTACATTATCAGAACCAACTTTTGGAACTAAGCGCAAGCTTACTTCAAATTTCGCAGGTAACCCTAAATTTAATTGAACTGCAGGGGCAGGTACCGCGTTTAATGGCAAACTCTCTTTTATACCACCTGGAGCATTAAAGGTGGTAGCATAAGTAATATTATTCTCTGTAAAATTAATAGTTGTAAGTGGCGTAGCATCTTCTGAACCAGCAATAGTGGCAGCTGCGATTGAACCTGTGTTTATAGACGTTAAACCTGAAAGATTAAACATTTCATCTTCTCCTGGCACTGAAGATACATTTAAGCCAATTGAAATATCAAAGCCAAAAGGGTGATGCACTTTTGCGGTATGATACCAACCGTTATTCATGCTATAAATTAAACCTTTCATTGCAGGGTTAGTATAAGCATCAATTAACTGATCTCGATCATTTTTGTCTGCTAGAAGGTATCCTTCAAAGCCATCTTGACCTTTTGCATTAAGTATTAAGGTGAATACCCCGATAAAAATTAAAATATATATTTTCATTTTTAATAAACTTAGTATTTGGTTGATTTTAGCGATTCTATTGAAGTTCATATATAAAAAAAACACACTCCTATTTAGAAGTGTGTTTTTTTATATAAACCTTAGAGTATTACACATCAATATTTGCATATTTTGCATTATTCTCTATAAACTCTCTACGCGGCGGTACATCATCTCCCATTAACATTGAGAATACTCTATCAGCTTCTGTCCCGCTTTCAATTACAATCCTTCTCATAGTTCTGAATTCTGGATTCATAGTTGTGTCCCATAATTGCTCGGCGTTCATCTCTCCAAGACCTTTATATCTTTGGATTCCTGCACTACCTCCCATGCGTTTAACGATTAAATCACGTTGATCGTCGTTCCAAGCGTATTCTCTTTTTTGTCCTTTTTTTACTAAATAAAGCGGCGGAGCGGCAATATAAACACACCCCTCTTCAATTAATTCGCGCATAAAGCGAAAGAAGAATGTTAATATTAAGGTCGCAATGTGGCTACCATCAACATCGGCATCACACATAATCACCACTTTCTTATAACGTAATTTCGTAAGATTTAAAGCGCGTGGATCATCTTCCGTTCCTATAGATACTCCCAATGCTGTAAACATGTTTTTGATTTCTTCGTTTTCAAAAACTTTATGTTGCATCGCTTTTTCAACATTCAAAATTTTACCTCTCAAGGGTAAAATCGCTTGAAACATTCTATCACGACCTTGTTTTGCAGTTCCACCTGCCGAATCTCCCTCGACTAAGAAGATTTCACATTTATCAGGATCTGTTTCAGAACAGTCACTTAATTTACCGGGTAAGCCACCAATGGACATCACCGTTTTACGTTGTACCATTTCACGTGCTTTACGTGCAGCATGTCTGGCTTGAGCAGCTAAGATTACTTTTTGGACAATGATCTTGGCGTCATTAGGATTTTCTTCCAAGTAATTTGTCAACATTTCAGATACCGCTTGACTCACGGCACCAGTAACATCTCTATTTCCTAATTTCGTTTTCGTCTGACCTTCAAATTGAGGTTCGGCCACTTTTACAGAAATAATAGCTGTTAATCCTTCTCTAAAGTCATCACCAGCAATTTCGAATTTTACATTTTTCAGCAATCCAGAATTGTCAGCATATTTTTTCAATGTTGCCGTTAATCCACGTCTAAAACCAGCAAGATGCGTTCCTCCTTCATGTGTGTTTATATTATTTACATAAGAATGTAGATTCTCAGCGAAGGAATTGTTATAGACCATCGCGACTTCCACAGGAACTCCGTTTTTTTCCCCTTCCATAGAAATTACTCCAGAAGTCAATCGCTCTCTGGTAGCATCTAAATATTCAATAAATTCTGGTAAACCTATTTCACTATAGAATAATTCCGAAATATCATTTCCTTCATCATCTTGACTGCGTTTGTCAGTAAGAGAAATTGTAAGACCTTTGTTAAGGTATGATAACTCTCGTAATCTTGCAGCTAACGTATCATAATTGAATTCTGTAGTGATGTTAAAAATAGTATCATCTGGAGTGAAAGTTACTAGAGTACCTTCTTTAGTTGTTTCACCAATTGGTTTTACTGGATATAAAGTTTTTCCTTTTTCATATTCTTGCTCCCAAACTTTTCCGTCTTTATATACAGTAGCTCTTAAATGATTTGAAAGGGCATTTACTACCGAAACTCCAACACCGTGCAGTCCACCTGAAACTTTATAAGAGTCCTTGTCGAACTTACCACCAGCACCAATTTTTGTCATAACAACTTCTAAAGCTGATACTCCTTCTTTTTTGTGAATTCCTATAGGAATTCCACGACCATTATCTAAAACTGAAATAGAATTATCTTTGTTAATCCACACATCAATTTTATCACAATGGCCTCCCATTGCTTCATCAATAGAGTTGTCTACAACTTCATATACTAAATGGTGTAAACCTCTAACTCCAACATCTCCAATATACATAGATGGACGCATACGTACATGCTCCATTCCTTCTAAAGCCTGAATACTATCGGCTGAATAACTATTTTTCTTTGCTTCTTTGCTCATAATTTGTTTATGGTTTTTTATACAAAACAATTCAATCAAATGTAAGATTTTTATAAACCGAATATAGGGGCTGATTTGGAGGCGAAAGTTGAAGTTGTTAACAAATTGTGAAAAGGGCAAAGTGTCTTAAAAGGGCGTAAAACCACTTTAAATGCGAAACTATTGCTTTTTTAGCGTACGCTATTCATTGTATTTTTGATAATGGTTTATGACCTGTCTGTGTGCTTTGTTTTTTGCGCTAAATCGAAGGTAATATTGTTTTAAAATTTGATATAAACAGCAATTAGTAATTTTAGAAAAATTATAGGCACCCTCGTAGGGTGTTTTTGATTTTAATACTATTTTTGCGCATGCAACATAAAGTACTTATTTTAGATTTCGGTTCGCAGTTCACGCAATTAATTGCACGTAGAGTTCGAGAGCTCAACATATACAGCGAAATACACCCATACAACAGTAAAAAGTTTAACGTTTCAGATTACAAAGCGGTTATTTTATCGGGTAGCCCTCATTCTGTAAGAAGTAAAGATGCACCACATCCTGATTTATCAGAAATAAAAGGGAAGATACCTTTATTAGGTGTTTGTTATGGAGCGCAATATTTAGCATATAATTTTGGAGGTGAAGTAGGTGCTTCTAATTCACGTGAATATGGCAGGGCTCATTTAACTTATTTAAATCATAAGGAATTATTGTTCGAAGGAATAAACGAAGGTAGCCAGGTTTGGATGAGTCATAGTGATACTATTAGTTCTCTACCGTCAAATTATAAGATGATTGCCAGTACAGAAGATGTTAGCAATGCTGCCTTTAAGATTGAAGGAGAGGATACATATGCAATACAATTTCATCCAGAAGTATATCATTCCACCGATGGTGCTCAATTATTAGAGAATTTTTTAGTGAAAATTGCAGGATTAAACCAAGATTGGACGCCAGATTCATTTGTTGAAACTACAGTAGCCGCATTAAAAGAAAAAATAGGGAAGGATAAAGTTGTTTTAGGACTTTCTGGAGGAGTAGATTCTACGGTTGCAGCTGTTTTGTTAGACAGAGCTATCGGTGATCAACTCTATTGTATTTTTGTGAATAACGGTTTATTGCGGAAAGGTGAATTTGAAAGTGTTTTGGAGCAGTATGAAGGAATGGGGTTGAATGTAAAAGGAGTAGATGCTTCGGAACGATTTTTGTCTGAACTTACTGGAGAAAGCGATCCTGAAGGAAAGCGTAAAATTATAGGTCGTGTGTTTATTGAAGTGTTTGATGATGAATCACATTTGTTAGAAGATGTGAAGTTTTTAGCACAAGGAACTATTTATCCAGATGTTATAGAGTCTGTTTCTGCAACTGGAGGGCCAAGTGCCACTATAAAAAGTCACCATAATGTTGGAGGTCTGCCAGATTTTATGAAATTAAAAGTGGTAGAACCATTGCGAATGATTTTTAAAGATGAAGTTCGTAGAGTTGGAAAATCAATGGGAATAGATCCAGAATTGTTAGGAAGACACCCTTTTCCAGGACCAGGTTTGGGAATAAGAATATTAGGAGATATTACTGCTGATAAAGTTAGAATGTTACAGGAAGTAGATGCTATTTTTATAAATGGCCTAAAAAAATGGGGTTTATATGATAAGGTGTGGCAAGCGGGTGCTATGTTACTACCCGTAAACTCTGTTGGAGTAATGGGAGATGAGCGCACGTATGAAAAATGCGTTGCACTAAGAGCTGTAGAGTCTGTTGATGGAATGACAGCGGATTGGGTAGATTTACCATATAAATTTTTACAAGAAACATCGAATAAGATAATAAACGGAGTAAAAGGCGTTAATAGAGTAGTGTACGACATTAGTTCTAAGCCCCCGGCAACTATTGAGTGGGAATAGGAAGTAAGGCCTATATTTTAAAAAGTGTAATCGACAATAACATTTGAAGTTTATGAAAGGATTAAAACTGTATTTTTTATTTTTAATAATATTATCGGCCTGTGGACAGCAGCGAAGATATATTTCTCATACGGTAAAACAAGGTGAAACTATTAAAAGTATTGCCAAAGATTATGGCATTAAGTCGAAAGAATTGATGCAGTTAAACCCAGATGTTTCCAGAAATCCAGGAGAGAATGCTGTTATAATTGTGCCAAATAAAAATATAAACACTTCAAAAGTTATTGTAAATGAAGGTTTTCATACAGTATTAAAGAAAGAGACATTATTTAGTATTGCGCAAAAATATGGGGTAACTGTCGATGGTATCAAGCAAATTAATAATTTGTTTGGAGATGCTTTAAGTATTGGTAGAGTCATTCAGATACCTGTAAAAAAAGAAGGACCAGAGGTGATTGAAGAGGTCGTAGACTCAAATGCAATCATGCATGAAGTTGTAAAGGATGATACGGTATACAACTTAACAAAAAAGTATGAGATTACCGAAGATGAACTCTATGCTATGAATCCAACATTGAAAGATGGACTTAAATTGGGGATGCATATTAAAATAGGGGAGAAGTCAATTGAAGTTGAGAGTGAGTTAAATCTTTTTAGAGATAGTATTACAAATAAATTGTTGAATGTTGTTTTGATGCTGCCTTACAAACTAAATTCAATAGACGTTGACAATGAAGCGTTTATTTGGAATAATAAACTGCTAAATATTACGTCTGATTTTCATGCGGGAGCTTTAATAGCTATTGATTCATTGCGGCAGCAGGGAATGCAGATTAAATTAGATGTGATAGATACTGAAGAAAGTTCGAGTAAAACAAGTAAGATAATTGAAAATTATAACTTTGAGAAAGTGGATGTAATTGTTGGCCCATTGTTTATGAATTTGGCAAAACAAGTTTCTAGAGGGGTATCCAATGTGCCTGTAGTCGCTCCTATATTTTCTAATACTCAGAATAAAATTTCAGTAAATAATCTCATTAAGACGGCACCGGATAAAAGTTTATTATATGAGAAAATGGCGAATTATTTATTGGATAATTATGAGGATGAAAAAGTAATTATAATTGGAGACAATAGTGCTAATTCTGCTGCAGCTATAGGTAGATTATCATCCATATTTAGAAAAAATTCAATAGGTGATATTACGGTATTAAAACCTAGTAGTGGATACATTGCAAACGATCGATTTATGGAGGTAATAGATACCATTCATAAGAGGAATTGGGTTATTTTAGCTAGTGACGATAATATTGTAACTACCACTGTTGTAAATAACTTGGGAGTAATGCCACTAGAAAAAAGAGCTATTCGACTATTTGCATTTAATAAGGGTGATAATTTTAGAGATGTGAGTAGTAATCAATTAGCGCGATTAAAATTCACATTTGCTGCGTCTGAGTTTACAGATATTAGTAGTTTAGAATCGCAATATTTTCAAAAAAGATACAAGGTAAAGAACTATGTGCGTCCTTCTGAATATGCAATAAGAGGATTTGATGTGATGTATGATACTTTACTAAGGCTTTCAAATGCTTCCGATTTTAATGAAGGAGCTTCACAAGGGGTTTCTCAACGAATTATAAGAAAGTTTGACTATGAAAAACGGCCTTTTGGAAGTTCTGAGAATAAAGGAGTATTTATAATTCAATATCAAGATAGTTTAGAATTGCTGGCTATTGATTGATAATCGGTTTACAAATCACCACTAAAAGTGAAAAGAAATTTTTAAAAGTAGAGACCTTACTTTATTGATGTGTGTCAGTATTTAATTACTATATTCTGTGTTGTAGGAATTATTTTTGCCATAATAAATTAAAAAGAGACAAGTAAAACTTATAGCTTGTTGAGTTCTTTTCACATAATTCTGCAAGAAAATTAAATCAAATGTTAGTTCCTTTAGAATCGCAGCAAATATAGTAGTGTTTTAATGTATTTGTTCTTCAAGAAGCGGAAGAATACTTGTAAGGCAAAAGGGTTGTTGGATAGCAACCCTAGTGCATTACAGTAGTTTTTGAAACATTTTTTTCATAGGCAAATTCCCCAAAAACGAATATTATAGGATAATCAGTAACCTCCTAGTTACATATAATATTCGAAGTCATTAAGAACTGACTACAAATATAGAATGGGTTTTAAGTAAATAGGTGAGGATTTACCATACAATAAGTAAGGTAAATCCTCACTTATTTTGATCATGGGATAATTTTGTTTAAAGGCATAAAAAAACCATCGCTGCTTATATATCGAGAGTTTCGAAAATTATAGGAGTAAATTCTTATTATCTTGTGCGACCTCTCATTTGATGATGATTCATTCCCGGAGCCTTTTTCATTTGATCTTTCATCATTTTAATCTGATCTTTTAACATGCCTTGTTTGTCTAATTTTTTAGCTTCTGCCATCAGTGCAACAGCCTCATTTTTACGATTCTTAGACATGGCAATTCCAGCTAATTGTAACTTAGCCATAGCGATATCATGACTCATGGATAAACCAAGACTCAAGGCTTTTTTAAAAAACTTCTCTGCTTGTGTTAGATTCGTTTGAGAAACGAGAATTCCTTGTAGAAAGTTGTAATAACCTTCTTGTTTTGTTATCAGTGCAGAACTCGGATTTTTTATATATCTCAACCATTTTTTACACCCTTCAAAGTTTTGTTTACGTAATTGTAAAAAAGCCAATAGAATAAATTCATTTTTAAAATAGAACAGAACAAAAATTCCACTTAAAAGAACAAGTGAAATCCCGTTCATAATATTGCTATCAACAAATTGAAAAATGGCCCAAACAACGATTCCTATTGCGATAACTAATTTGATATATTTATTAAACATAATTAATTTTTAGAATTTGCAAATGTACTTAAATGCAACTATTATTTATAATGTTTTTTGTATTTAAAGAATGCTGCGACACTCAGTACTGCAGAAAAAAGAAGCCACGACCATATTTGAATAGGTACTTCTGCAGATTCACCTTGGGCGTAGGAGTGCAAGCCTGATAATAAGTGATTCACCCCTAAATATGTCATTAATATAGAAGTAAAAGAAAATACGCCTAATAGGTTAAAGACATAACGTCCTCTTAAACCAGGAATTAAACGGGTATGTAATACAAAAGCATATATCATGATACTTATTAAGGCCCAAGTTTCCTTTGGATCCCAACCCCAATAACGTCCCCAACTCTCGTTGGCCCAAATCGCACCTAAAAAGTTTCCGATGGAAAGTAATATGAGCCCTAGGGTCATAGACATTTCACTTATCGTGGTTATTTCATTTACGATTAGTTTAATTTTTTTCTTGTTTTTCTTTGTAGTAATGACTATCAGAAATAAAGCAATCAATCCTAATATCATACTAAGAGTAAAGGGACCATAACTGGCTACAATAATGGATACGTGAATCATTACCCAGTAAGAATCGAGTACGGGTACTAAATTTGCTATTTCTGGATCCATCCAGTTCATATGTGCAAACATCAAAATCATAGAAGTTACGAAAGCTGTAGCCGCAACTGTTAAAGTAGATTTTCTTCCAAAGATTAACCCGAAGAGCATCGTTGCCCAAGCAATATAAATCATAGATTCATAGCCATTACTCCATGGTACGTGTCCAGAAATATACCAACGTATTCCTAGACCAACGGTATGGTATATAAAGAGCCCCGCAATAATATATGTACTAATCTTAACAAGAACTTTAATTGGTTTAGAATCATTGAAAATATTTACAATGATTAAAATAAAAAGTAAAACACCCCCCAGCATATACTGCCAAAATAAGTTTTTGAAAATATCATTTTTATTATAGAATACCTCTAAGTCTATTTTCTTTTGAGCTGGATATACTTCTGATCCAAATTTTTGTTGAAATTTTTGAATCCCAACTAAAATTTCATCAGCCTTGGTATAGTCGTTTTTTTGTTTAGCTTCTGCTAGCGTCTGAAGGTATGCCGGTAAAATTTGCTTTACAAATACAGAATCTACTCCTGCATATTTTACTGTAGCCAATTGATTTTGTGAAACCCATTTATTTGTAGGGTCATTAGGTCTTGGAAACATTGCTAATAGATTTCCAAAAATACCATCATATAGCAGGTTTACGCGCATTCCAACGCTAAGTACACTCTGCTCAAATTTATTTTTCTTTTTCTTTTTAAAGGCTTTTTCTTGAATATCACCAATTTTATAATCCCCCTTGTCTGTTGTAAAAAAATCAGATAAACGTGCGTATTTTTGATCATGTGGAATTCCAATGATATCGCGCAATTTGGTATTGTCCTTTTTGATATAAATGATTGGGGTATTAAACCATAAGCGAGGGTTTTGTAGCATTGAAATTAGAGCCTGACTTGAATTCAATCCCATAAAACTATCACCCTTACTTACTTTTCTCAGTAATTGAGAAGAGAAAGTATGAACAGGTTTCATTCGACCTCCAGCATCTTGAATAATTATTTTACTGAACTTATCCGCATGTTCTATGCTAACAGCATCGGCCTGTAGGATAGAATCGATTTGCGTTTCATTTAATTCATGTAAATTATGCTGAGAAAAACCAATAGTACAACTCAGTAATAGCGCAACACTGAGGGCTGCTTTTTTATTTTTAATTTTCTCTAAATTTTTTCTTAAGGCATCAAAACGCGTGTTTCTAACAAATAATATGAGGAGAAGTCCTATAAATAGCATAGTATATCCAATATAGGTGATTGTAGTACCCCAGAAATCATAATTTACCGAAAGGCGTGTTTCTTCATAATCTGGAGTTATATTGTAACTAGATTGAAAGAATTTATAACCACCATGATATAATATGTGATTCATATAAATTCTGAAATCATAGGTTTCTTTGGGATCAATTACAGTTACTTCACTAGCGTAGGACATTGGATTTTCAGATCCAGGATAATTTTCCAATTGAAAATCACGCAATTTTATATGAAAGGGAATTGTAATCTCTTTTGATCCATAACTCACGCGAAAGTTTAACCCACCAACCTTAATTTTTGTAGGGTTTTCAATATTGTATTGACCGCCATTAATGATTACCTGCTTTGTCTCATCACCCACGGTAACATCAAAAACCAATCGATCTAATGGGTTTTCTTCGCGGACACCTTTTACTGTTTTATAAGTGCCTTTAACCCCAGGGGTTGGAATTACAAAACTTAAACCTGCCAATTGGTGCAGTGCTAAAAATGTTAATTCTTGAACAGAATCTTTTTTAATAGTTCCGTTGAATTGATCAGCCATTCTGAGGTAAGTTCCATCATAAGCCGATTTTAATTTTAATTCGCCATTACTACTTATAACGTCTATAGAATTATTGGCTACATTGTCAAAACCAACCAATACATTATGGATTAATTCACTGGTACCTTTTTTTATATAATGATCATGTCTCGAACCTGAAGTTGATTCTACAAAATGCAAATATTCAGTTCCATTTTCGTTTTCATCAAACACCTCTTTGGCGTTCGGAATATATTCTACGAGGTCAAATTCAAAGTCTTGATCCTTAAAATCTCCCTTAAAGATAAAGTTTGGACTTCCTTTGGCAGATAATAAAACTTTTTTTGGATCTGATATCCGTTGTTGCTCATTGTCATGAGTTGTTACTTCAAAGTAAATAGCCTCAGAATACATGATGTTGTTAGATTCTCCCTCAATGATTGGCATAATCCCTTCGAAGCTGACGTATCTTGTAATTCCTGCGCCAATAATAATAAACACAAAGGCTAGGTGGAAAAATAAAACAGGCCACTTTTCTTTTTTGTATAAACGATATTTGAAAATATTACCAAAAAAATTGATCATAAAAAAGACCATAATAGCCTCAAACCACCAGGCATTATAAACGAGAGCCTTTGCAGTTTGGGTACCGTAATCATTTTCTATAAAAGTTGCAATCCCCATAGATGCGGCGAATGATAAAAATAAAATTCCCGTAAGTCTGGTTGAATATAAAAGCGATAATAATTTATTCATTTTGAAAGTGTCGAAAAGTTTTCACAAAAATACGGATAATTGACCTTAAAACCTTTTTGAATTTGTTAATAATTACGATATATAATGTTAAATATAAAAATTATTTAGGCTCGTTAGTTTTCCTTAATAAGGTTCTATTTTTGATACTATTCTTCTTCTTCTTCTTCTTGACTATTGTAATAATTATCTTTATTTTTGATAAAAAAAC
>TARA_B110000037_G_scaffold221251_1_pt1 | contig 51958 bp, 45 predicted proteins | sample TARA_B110000037 | Tara Oceans TARA_B110000037 (sample SAMEA4397196) | marine metagenome | biome: Polar Biome; feature: [MIX] marine epipelagic wind mixed layer (ENVO:01000061); material: water (ENVO:00002006), including particulate matter (ENVO:01000060) such as... | depth 10-100 m | reverse complement strand
ATATTACATCAGGGTAAAATCTAAATGTTTTCTTTCTAAATCTGTATGTTTCACTTTTACCGTTACTTGCTCACCTAATTGAATCATATTTTTTGTTGATTGACCCACGATAGCATACTGACTTTCATCAAAAATATAATAGTCGTCTTTTATATCTCTAATACGCACCATTCCTTCGCATTTATTTTCTATAATCTCAACGTAAATTCCCCATTCTGTAACTCCAGAAACGACTCCTTCAAATATTTGATCCTGGTGAGCTTGCATATATTTTACCTGCATGTATTTTATAGAATCTCTTTCTGCCTTCGCCGCTAATTGTTCTCTTTCTGATGAATGACCACATTTGTCTTCGTAAATATCCGCCTTTGGAGATTTTCCACCATCCAAATAATATTGCAATAATCGATGTGTCATCACATCTGGATATCGACGAATTGGCGATGTAAAGTGACTATAATAATCAAATGCCAATCCGTAATGACCAATATTATTAGTTGTATAAACTGCTTTACTCATAGAACGAATGGTTAAAGTCTCTATCATATTAGATTCTCCTTTTCCATGAACATCTTCCAACAATTGGTTCAATGTTTTTGATACCGTTTTTCTATTTTCAGTATTAATTTTATAGCCAAACTTACTTATTATTCCTTGTAGAGCTGTTAATTTATCAATATTTGGTTCATCATGAATTCTATAAATAAACGTTTTGTTGGTGGGGCTTCCTTTATCAAATCCAATAAATTCCGCTACCCGCTTATTTGCCAATAACATAAACTCCTCAATTAATTTATTCGCGTCTTTAGATTCTTTAAAGAATACACCTATTGGATTTGCGTCTTCGTCTAAATTAAACTTCACTTCTACCCTATCAAACGTAATAGCACCTTGCTGTATTCTCTTCTTTCTTAACTTTTTTGCAAGTCGATCTAAGGTTACGGTAGCCTCCATAATTTCTAGAGCAACTTCATATGTTTCACCCGTTAAAGAAATAGCTGATGGCATCATATTTTCAGATGGATTCTCAATCAAAAATTGCGCTTCCTCATAGGCAAAACGAGCATCAGAATACGTAACGGTTCTTCCAAACCATTGATCAACTACTTGCGCTTTTTCATTGATTTCAAACACTGCAGAAAACGTTAACTTCTCTTCATTAGGTCTTAAAGAGCAAACATTATTCGATAAGATTTCCGGTAACATGGGTACTACTCTATCTACCAAATAAACCGAAGTAGCTCGAGCATATGCTTCATCATCTAAAATAGAGTCTTCTTCTAAATAGTGAGAAACATCTGCAATATGAATTCCTATTTCAAAATTTCCATTTTCCAATTTTTTAAATGATAAAGCATCATCGAAATCCTTGGCTGTTTTTGGATCTATCGTAAACGTTGTCGTCTGACGCATATCACGTCTTTTTTTAATTTCCTCTTCTGTAATTTCAATAGGTATTTTAGAAGCATCATCCTCGACCTCTGAAGTAAATTCGTACGGTAAATCATACTCCAATAAAATGGAATGAATCTCTGTATTATGATCTCCAGGTTTTCCTAAAACAGTTTTGATTGTTCCAAATGGATTTTTTGAATTATCTGGCCAATCCACCAAACTTACTAAAACCTTATCTCCATCTTCTGCTCCATTTAATTTTTTCTCCGGTACAAAAAAGTCTACATACATTTTTGCATCGGCAGGAATTACAAACCCAAAATTCTCATTCATCTGTAATACACCTACATAATCCCTCTTTTTTCTTTCAATTACTTGAACAATATCCCCTTCTTGCTTATCACTTCTTTTACGATTGTACACATAAACTTTTACAATATCATTGTGTAATGCATGATTTAAATTACGCGCCGGAACATAAATATCATGTTCTAGCTCTTCGCAAATTACATACGCATTACCTCTAGCAGTTACATCAATTTTCCCTTGATAATAATGATCTTTTTGAATTACTTTGTATTTGCCTCTAGTTACTTCTTCTAATTTTCCTTGACTTTTAAACTCTTCTATTTTCTCAATTATTTGTTGCTTTCCATGTGCATCTTCAATTCTTATCTTTGAAGCAATCTGCTTATAATTAAAAGATTGCGTAGCATTATTGTTAAATATTTTAAAAACATTTTCTGATAAATGTTTGATAATATTCTCCTTTTTTTTATATATATTTTTCTTCTTTCTTGGCATAAAATTGTCTGATTTTTAAGAGGTTAAATGTACAACTAATTTAATTGCACTTAGATTAATAAATTGTTACCTCAATAAATATTTTTAATACTTCTTAAAGTATCTTTACCTTTTCAATTATTGAAGAAATTAAGTTCTGTTACATTTTAACTTTATCAACAACATATATATATATATCATTTTTCTTTAAAATATTTAAAAAGTAAATGATAGTTATTATAGTGTGTTAATATGTACACAAACTATTACCTCTTAAATTTTGATATATCACTTATTAAAAACTATAAACAGGTTATATATTTTTAACTACTTAAAAATCACCAATACTTCTATATTTATACACAGGTTGTTTATAAGCTATAAACACAACTTTATTTTATAAAAAAGTGAAGCGTAAATGTTTATAAGTGTAATTTTTATGGTTGATAAATAGCCGTTAAAAAACAGTAACTAAATTTTGATTTTAAATAATTAGTAGCGTATAATAATAATTAATTTATTGACCAAATTTAGTTATATATTTCAAGCATAATGTTACCAACAATTACTGTTTTATATAACTACTCTGAATATTAATAGATTGTATAATAGCTATTAACATTAGGAAATTTAGTTGTTAATAACAGGTTTTTGTATTTTTGTAAAAATTTAAACACCTTAAAGGATGACAATTGCAATAGGAAATGACCATGCCGGTCCAGATTATAAATTTGCTATTATGGAATATCTAAAATCTCAAAATATAGATGTAGTAAATTATGGAACAGATTCTCTAGATAGCGTAGATTATCCGGATTTTGTTCATCCTGTTGCGAGTGCAGTAAATGATAGTAAGGTTGAATTTGGAATTTTAATTTGTGGAAGTGCCAATGGTGTAGCTATGACAGCAAATAAATATGCAAATGTGAGAGCTGGATTATGTTGGACTAAAGAAATTGTAAGTTTAATTCGTCAGCATAACAACGCAAATATTTTATGTATTCCAGCAAGATTTACAGCGATTCCTCAAGCAATAGAGATGGTTAACACTTTTTTAAATACGGAATTTGAGGGCGGAAGACATCAAGATAGAATTGATAAAATCCATTTGAAATGCTAGGATGAGTAATTCGCATAATCACAATCATTCCCGTGGAGAATTAAGAGAAAGAAACCTTTTAATATCCATTTTCTTAAATATTTTAATAACAGTCTCTCAGGTTGTTGGAGGACTGATATCTGGTAGTCTGGCTCTATTATCAGATGCCCTTCACAATTTTAGTGATGTATTATCATTGATCATAAGTTATGTAGCTAATAAACTTTCAAAAAAAAAGGCTTCTACCAATAAAACTTTTGGATACAAACGAGCTGAGATTATTGCGGCTTTCGTAAATGCTTCAACTTTAATTGTAGTTGCTATTTTATTGATTATTGAAGCTATTAAAAGGTTTAAAAATCCACAAGAAATAGTATCTGAACTCGTTATCTGGCTTTCTATTTTAGGTATAGTTGCAAATGGATTAAGTGTATTATTACTTAAAGAAGATGCTGAGAAAAATATGAATATGAAGTCGGCTTACCTCCATTTATTTACGGATATGATGGCTAGTGTAGCAGTTTTGATTGGTGGGTTATTGATGAAATATGTCGAAGCATTTTGGATAGACAGTGTGCTAACATTTGTAATTGCATTGTACTTAATATTTATGGGGTATAGATTATTGCGAGACGCTACAAGAGTTCTTATGTTGTTTACTCCAGAGCATATACCCGTTAAAGAAATTGTAAATTTAGTTAATGAAATAGAAGGAATAAAAAGTATTCATCATGTACATATCTGGCAATTGAATGAAGAAGAGATTCACTTAGAAGCTCATATAGATTTTGAAAACGACATTAAACTTTCTGAATTCGATATAATTTTAGAGGAAATTGAAAAAATGTTATTTAATGCTTATCATATAAATCACATAAATATTCAACCTGAATTTAAGAAGTGTGATGAAAAAGATATTATCGTTCAAGATTAAGTGAAATGTCACCCTGAACTCGATGCGGGGTCTTTTTATAAAACAATAATGAAAAAATATCAACTCAAAATTAGAAAATTTAAAGAATTAACTACTCCAGAACTCTATGAAATTTTAAGCTTACGAAGCAAGATATTTCTAGTAGAACAGGATTGTGTATATCAAGATTTAGATTATAAAGATCAAGAAGCTATGCATTTATTCTATTCAAGTAATGGAAAGGTAATTGCTTATACCAGATTCTTTGAACCCGGTATTTACTTTAAAGAAGCGAGTATTGGAAGAGTAGTAGTTGACTTCAATTTTAGAAAAAAAGGTTTGGGGCATGCGTTGATACAAGAAAGCATTACAGCCATTCAACGATTATTTAGCACTTCTAAAATTACGATTAGTGCACAAAAGTATCTGCAAAATTTTTATAAATCGCACGGGTTTAAACAATTAGGACAAGAATATTTGGAAGATGGAATTCCGCATATTCGAATGGTTTTAATTTAAGAAAGACAGATAGTTGGTTTTTTATAAAATAACTTTTAGTTTCTGCTCAATATATGAGCAATGTTTGCTTATAATTTTTTGTAATTTAGCTTTCTATATATATTAAAAATTAACAAGACAATATGGCGGCAGATAAAGAAAAGGAAGCAAAATTAAAAGCGTTACAGCTTACACTAGATAAGTTAGATAAAACCTACGGAAAAGGTTCTGTAATGAAATTAGGTGATGTGGCACATCAAGATATTGAAGCAATATCTTCTGGTTCGTTGGGATTGGATTTGGCATTGGGTGTGGGAGGTTATCCAAGAGGAAGAATCATAGAGATTTATGGGCCAGAATCTTCTGGAAAAACAACACTAGCAATACATGCAATTGCTGAAGTGCAAAAAACGGGAGGGATTGCTGCTTTTATTGATGCAGAACATGCGTTTGATCGTTTTTATGCTGACAATTTAGGAGTTGATATAGATAATTTAATTATTTCTCAGCCAGATTACGGAGAACAAGCGTTAGAAATTACGGAGAATTTAATTCGTTCTGGAGCCATTGATTTGGTGGTAATTGATTCTGTTGCAGCCTTGACTCCAAAAAGCGAGATTGAAGGGGAAATGGGCGATTCTAAAATGGGATTGCACGCACGTTTAATGTCGCAAGCCTTGCGTAAATTAACAGGTACTATTAGTAAAACAAATTGTACGGTTATCTTTATTAACCAATTGCGTGAAAAAATTGGAGTGATGTTTGGAAATCCAGAAACAACAACGGGTGGTAATGCGTTGAAGTTTTATTCTTCTGTTCGATTAGATATCAGAAGAAGAACTCAAATTAAAGATGGAGACAGAGTTATCGGAAATAGTACCAAAGTAAAAGTGGTGAAAAATAAAGTAGCACCGCCTTTTCAAATAGCAGAATTCGACATTATGTATGGACTTGGAATTTCTAAAGTAGGAGAAATTTTAGATTTAGCTGTAGAGTATAGTATTGTTAAGAAAAGCGGATCTTGGTTTAGTTATGGAGAAACGAAATTAGGACAAGGTAGAGATGCAGTAAAAGAATTGATTAAAGACAATCCTGATCTAGCAGAAGAATTAGAAGAAAAAATTAAAGCGGCTATTGCCGTAAAATAATAAAAAAGCCTCGAAGAAATTTGAGGCTTTTTTTATTTTAAACCCCGGTGCTTCCAAATCCGCCGGCACCGCGTTCTGTGCTATCTAAAGTATCAGTCTCCTCCCATTCTGCGCGCTCGTGCTGTGCGATGACTAATTGAGCAATTCTTTCGCCGTTATTAATCACAAACTCTTCATTTGAAAGATTAACTAAAATCACTCCTATTTCTCCTCTATAATCGGCATCAACGGTTCCTGGTGCATTTAAAACTGTAATTCCTTGTTTTGCTGCTAAACCGCTGCGTGGTCGCACTTGTGCTTCTGTTCCAATCGGTAAAGAAATAAATAAACCTGTTTTAACAAGGGTTCTTTCTAATGGTTTTAGCGTAATTGATGCTGATAAATTTGCGCGTAAATCCATTCCTGCCGACGCAATGGTTTCGTAATTTGGTAAGGCATGATTTGATTTATTTATGATTTTAATTTTCATATAGATTTTTTATTTTGTTCACTGACCAGCGGTTGTTGAGCGGAGTCGAAACAAGTCGAAGTGACAATTTATTTTTTAATAATTAGTCGTAGTTCTTTACGTTCGTTTAAATATATAATTACACCAAAAAGGATAACAAATACAGTTGAGACTATTAAATTTCCACGAAATTTTAAAAATGAAATAGCGCAAATAATAATCGATACAATTAAATAAATAGCCATTTTTTTAAGATTATAACTTACTGGGTAATGTTTTTTTCCAACGATATATGATATAAATGCCATTGAGCTATATGCTATTAGCGTTGCCCATGCCGCGGCCATAATACCGATTGAATTTAAGAGCCATACATTTAAGACAATTGTGATTATAGCGCCAACAATTGAAAAATACATTCCGTAGCGAGTTTTGTCCGTTAGTTTATACCAAATGGATAGATTGTAATAAATACCTAAAAATAGATAGGCAAGTAATACAACAGGCACGATTTTTATAGCTCCCCAATATTCATTATTATGAATAAATAGTTCTTTTAAAACATCAATATAGACCACGATCCCAACGAAAACAAATGAACCAATGATTACAAAATAATTCATGATTTTTGAATAGGTTGATTTGGCATTTTTTTTATCAGCATTATTAAAGAAAAAGGGCTCAGCCCCTAGCCTAAAGGCCATTATATATAAATTCATAAAAATGGCGAGTTTATAACAGGCCGCATATACACCCATTTCAGTATCTCCAATCATTCTTTTGATTAAAAATTTATCAAGATTTTCATTGATTACATAGGCTAATCCCGCAACAGCAATTGGCCAACTATAAGCCAATAACTGTTTTAATAATACAAAATCGAATTGAAATTTAAAACGCAATAAATATGGGATTAAAAATAAAAATGAAACCGTACTTCCTAAAAGATTAGCGACAAATATGTATTCTACAATTGGAATTACTGTATAGTTATTATTAATGAGTTCTGGCAACGATTTTCCTTGAGCGATAAATTCAGGTATAAACTTTAAAAATAAAAGGTTGATGACAAGAATTACTCCAACATTTATAAGTTTTATAAGGGCATATTTTATAGGTTTATGCGAGGCTCTTAAAAAAGCAAACGGAATCATAGCAAGTGTGTCTAAAGCCATAATTCCAATAAATAATTTTAGACGGATTGGATTATTTTCAAAGTCAAAAATAGGTAAAAACGAATCAAAAAATACAATTAAAATAGTTAGAAAAGTAGCCACTCCAATAAGCATAGAAAAAAAGGCTGTTGAAATTAAAGCATCTTTTTTTTCTACTTTATTGTAAAATCTAAAAAAAGCGGTTTCCATTCCAAAAGTTAAGAGTACTGCGCACAACCCGGCCCAGATATAGAAATCTGTGTTTTGAGCGTATTCATTGGCAGGTAAAGCATCTGTGTGAACTGGTAACAGCAAAAAATTAATAACCCGTGGTAAAACGGCGGCTATTCCATAAATAATGGTGTCTTTAAAAAATGTTTTAAGTGCGCTCAAAGGAATAATTTCGTTACTTACAAATATATGAATTCGTAACTGTTTTAGTTGAAAAATACTATTTTTGAAGTTAAAAAGAATGTTATATGAGTAATAAACCTAAAATTGCAGTTTTTGGAAGCGGAAGTTGGGCAACAGCCATAGTGAAAATGTTGTGTGAGAATATGGAAACTGTTGGTTGGTACGTGAGAAACGAGCAATCGTTAGCATATATAAAAGAAAATTCACACAACCCTAATTATTTGAGTGGAGTAGAGTTGCATTTGAATAAATTGAAATTATCAAATGATATTAATGAATTAATTGATTATGCAGACTACCTCATATTTGTAATTCCTTCTGCTTTTGCTCAAAAGGAATTAGACAAAATAACTACTTCATTAGAGGGTAAGGTATTGTTTTCGGCCATTAAAGGAATTATTCCGGAGTCGGGATTAATCGTTGGAGAACATTTTCATCAAAAATTAAACATCCCATTTGAAAATATTGGTGTTATAACGGGCCCTTGTCATGCTGAGGAAGTTGCGTTGGAGCGCTTATCCTATTTAACAATTGCTAGTAAAGACGAAAGTAAGGCTGCAATTATAGGCAATGCATTAGCAAGTGATTATATAAAAACTAAAATTTCAGATGATATTATTGGTACCGAATATGCGGCGATGTTAAAAAATATTTATGCTATTGCAGCAGGAATTGCGCATGGTTTAGGATACGGAGATAATTTTCAGGCTGTTTTAATGACGAATGCTATTAGAGAGATGAAGCGTTATATTAAGAAAGTTCACAAAATGAAACGCAACATTAATAACTCGGCATATTTAGGAGATTTGTTAGTTACTGGATATTCTACATTTAGTAGAAATAGAATGTTTGGGAATATGATTGGAAAAGGATATACGGTTAAATCTGCTAAATTTGAAATGGTCATGGTTGCAGAGGGTTATTATGCCACAAAAAGCGCTTACGAACTCAATCAAAAAAACAGTCTAAAAACACCTATTATCGATACCATTTACAGAATTTTATACGAAGGAAAAAACCCAAAAAGACAGTTTATAAAGTTAACTGACTTGATAGATTAGAGAAATCACTTCTTTAAAATTCCTTTTTTATTCAATTGGGGAATCATTTTGAGCGAAACATCGTTGATGGTATTTTGTTTAAATATAAAGGTTTTGTCTAGCAATTGATTCTTAGTGAAAAAGGAAACTTTAAACTCATTATGTAACTTAAAAAGTTCTTGTTGTATTAATTCTACTTTTGCATAAGAATTCGCTGGCAGACGCTCAATTTTATGCCGCATTGTTGAAGTCCTATCTACAGTATCAAAACCATTAGAAACGATTAATACCATTTCTAAATCGACAGATTTATTATTGATAATATACACATTCCAATCATCAGTTCTAAAAGCGTCATTATGCTCTTTAACAACCGCCATAAAGAGATCGGTAACTTCTGGAATTTGAATATCTTTTTTCACAACTAATTTTTAGTTTTGACCGAAATTATCATTCCTGCTTTTTCAGGAATGATAAATGATAATTTACAATACCGATTTAAATTGTTCTAAGAAACGAACATCATTTTCGTAAAACATACGAATATCAGGTATTTGATATAAGAGCATCGCAATTCGCTCAATTCCCATTCCAAAGGCATATCCGGTATATTTTTCTGGATCAATATCGGCATTTTTTAAGACATTTGGATCTACCATTCCGCAACCCATAATTTCTAACCAACCAGTTCCTTTAGTAATTTTATAATCAATTTCAGTCTCTAATCCCCAATAAATATCTACTTCAGCACTAGGCTCCGTAAAAGGAAAATAAGAAGGACGTAAGCGGATCTTAGACTTTCCAAACATTTCTTTAGTAAAATAAAGAAGTGTTTGTTTTAAATCTGCAAATGACACATCAGTATCAATATACAAACCCTCAACTTGATGAAAAATACAGTGTGCTCGTGCCGAAATATCTTCATTTCTAAATACGCGTCCTGGAGAAATTGTTCTAATAGGAGGTTCGTTATTCTCCATATATCTTACTTGCACAGAACTTGTGTGCGTTCTCAATAAGATATCTGGATCTTGCTCAATAAAGAACGTATCTTGCATATCTCTTGCCGGATGGTATTCTGGCAAGTTTAAGGCCGTAAAATTGTGCCAATCGTCTTCTATTTCTGGCCCTTCAGAAACGGTAAATCCTATTTTAGAAAAGACGTCAATAATTCTATTTCTAACCAATGAAATAGGATGTCTTGATCCTAGTTCAATAGGTTCGGATGGGCGCGTTAAGTCGCCATATATATTTTTTGAAACTTGATTATCTTCAATAGCTTCATTTAATTCCTGAACTTTATTCGTAGCAGCATTTCTCAAATAGTTAAGTGCCTGACCTAAATCCTTTTTTAAAGAAGCATCTACATTTTTAAACTCTGTAAATAATTCTTTAAGCATTCCTTTAGACCCTAAATATTTAATTCGAAACGCTTCAATTTCCTCTTTCGAAGTTGTTTTAAACGTCTGAACATCATCGATTAATTTCGTAACCTTATCTAACATTTTTTTTTGAAATTAGAGGGTAAATTTAGACTATTTTGTTCAGATAAGGCAGTATTGTGATCAGGATAATTTTTATGTAATTTTAGAGATCAGAGTATGATTTAAAAAAAGCCGAGGTATTAAAATAAGAATGATTATATTTTACAAGGCTAAGAATTAATAGTAAAAAGTAAAAATTATGGAAAAAACAATAACAGAATTTATGAACCTCGTTGAGGTTCGAAATCAGCATGAACCTGAGTTTATACAAGCGGTACAGGAGGTTGCTGAAACCGTTTTACCCTATATTAAAAAGAACAATATTTATTATGGGAAAAATATATTACTCAGAATAGTTGAACCTGAGAGAGCAATTACATTTCGCGTGGCCTGGGTTGCAGACAATGGAGAGATACATGTAAATAGAGGCTACCGAATTCAGATGAATTCTGCTATTGGACCTTATAAAGGCGGACTTCGTTTTCATCCTTCTGTGAATATGAGCATATTAAAATTTTTGGCATTTGAGCAAGTTTTTAAAAATTCATTAACAACACTTCCTATGGGCGGGGGAAAAGGAGGATCAGATTTTGATCCAAAAGGAAAATCGGATGATGAGATTATGAGGTTTTGTCATAGCTTTATGGCGGAGTTGTGTCGTCATATCGGGCCAAATACAGATGTTCCTGCAGGAGATATTGGTGTAGGTGCGCGTGAAATTGGATTCTTATTTGGGATGTATAAAAAGATGCGAAATGAATTTACAGGGGTGTTGACAGGCAAGGGACTTACCTGGGGAGGATCGTTAATTCGACCAGAAGCGACGGGATATGGAACGGTGTATTTTGCGCAAAGTATGTTGGAAACTAAAGGAAAAAGTTTTGAAGGAAAGAAAGTGGTAATTTCAGGTTCAGGAAATGTAGCGCAGTATGCTGCTGAAAAAGTCATACAATTAGGAGGTACCGTATTAACAATGTCCGACTCATCTGGTTATGTTTTTGATGAAGACGGAATTAACGAAGAGAAACTGGCCCATATAATGTATTTGAAAAACGAGAAACGTGCGCGTATTTCTGAGTTTATTAAGAAATATCCAAAAACAATTGTTGTTAAAGGTGAAACGCCTTGGAGTGTTGCCTGTGACGTTGCTTTGCCATGTGCAACTCAGAACGAATTAGATGGAAAGGCTGCTGAAACATTAGTATCGAACGGTTGTATTTGCGCGGCAGAAGGTGCGAATATGCCATCTACACCCGAAGCCATACATGTTTTTCATAAAGCTAAAATTTTATTTGCACCCGGAAAGGCTTCAAACGCTGGGGGAGTGGCTACATCTGGATTAGAAATGTCTCAAAATTCTTTGCGTATTTCTTGGACACGAGAAGAAGTTGATGAGCGCTTAAAAGGAATCATGGCAGACATCCATGATTCATGTATTGCTTACGGAAAAGAAGGCGACTACGTAAATTACGTGAAGGGAGCAAATATTGCAGGATTTGTAAAAGTAGCAGATGCAATGTTAGCGCAGGGAGTTGTTTAATAGATTTACTCAATTATATTCTAATAATACTTATAGCTTTATTTAATAAAGTGGGATTGCCTTTAATGGAACTCAGAGACTTCCTTATAAGTTCAGGATTGCTTTAAGTATATTGCATCACCTTAGTTATGAATATTGGATTTTTCTTAATTCATTCAAACACTTTTTTTTGGGTTTCTGAATTTTTTTTTAAATAATTGATAGTTTTTGCTGACGTGGGAGTTTTAATGGAGGGTATTTGTGAAAAAAGAACATTAGAATTACGAACAAAAACAATAGAGACTTTTTCATATTGAAATTGTCTGTGAATTGTAAATTAGTTAAAAAACTAAGAAGTTCTTTATAGTATCTTTGAGAAACTGGAAAACACACCAACATACCGTAAAATCATTCATGTTGATATGGATGCATTCTATGCTTCTGTAGAGCAACTAGATAATCCAGCGTTAAAAGGAAAGCCAGTTGCTGTTGGCGGACGAGAGGAACGCGGAGTAGTTTTGGCAGCGAGTTATGAAGCGCGAAAATTTGGAGTTCGTTCTGCAATGAGCGGAATAATAGCTAGAAAAAATTGTCTCCAGTTGATTTTTGTACCACCACGGTTTGATCGATATAAAGAAGTGTCAAAATTGATTCGCTCTGTATTTTTTGAGTATACCGATTTAGTTGAACCCCTTTCTTTAGACGAGGCTTATCTGGATGTTACCCAAAATAAAAAGGGAAACCCTTCTGCTTCTTTAATAGCGAAAGAAATAAGAGAAAAAATTTTTAATAAAACGGGATTACGAGCCTCTGCAGGAATTTCTTATAATAAGTTTATTGCTAAAATTGCCTCTGACATAAATAAACCCAACGGACAAAAAACGATTCCGCCAGAAGAAGCTTTGGTGTTTTTGGAACAATTACCAATCAATAAGTTTTATGGAGTAGGGAAGGTTACTACCACAAAAATGTACAATATTGGAATTTTTACGGGAAAGAATTTAAAAGAAAAATCGGAAGAATTCTTACTTGAACATTTTAAGAAATCGGGAACTTATTATTATCAAATAGTTCGTGGAGTTCATAACGGAAAGGTGATTCCGAATCGAATTCCGAAATCGATTGCTGCAGAACATACATTTAGAAATAATTTGACCTCAGAGGTATTTATGCTTGAGAAATTGGCTAAAATAGCAGATGAACTAGAGCAAAGATTGGTTCAATCAAAATTAGCAGGAAAAACGGTAACGTTGAAAATAAAGTATAGTGATTTTACACAGCAAACCAGAAGTAGGACATTGCCATTTTTTGTGAAAGATAAAAGTGTGTTATTAGAAACAGTGAAGGAATTGCTATATCAAGATAGAATGAAAAATTCAGTACGATTGTTAGGGATATCGGTGACGAACTTGAATGTAAATTCAAAGAAGAAAGAAGCGGTATTAGATATTCAACTAAAATTAGAATTTTAATGTCACCAGTATGAAAGTAAAAGTCTAAGTAAATGGATCTCAAACAAGAATTATATAAAGTGTGCAAGGCATTCGTTCAAAACAAATTTGAAACGATTGAACAAACGATTCAATCTAATAAAAATGCGTTAAATTCTGAAACGAAAAGCAGCGCTGGAGACAAACACGAAACGGGTAGAGCAATGTTACAACTGGAAATGGAAAAGGCTGGGCAACAATTAAAAGAAGTTCAAGAAATGCAATTACAATTGCATAAAATTAAGTTAGAATCAAATACAACGATTGTTCATATGGGAAGTATTGTAAGAACGAACTCGGCAACTTATTTTATCGCTATTAGTAAAGGGCAAATAAAATTTAATAACGAACAGTATTTTGCAATATCGAGCCAATCACCAATCGGTCAACTATTACTTGGAAAACGAGTAAATGATGAAACAGTATTTAGGAATCAGAAAATTAGAATAATAGAGATTCTATAAATTGTTTTTGACAACAGATAAGCAAATAATTTGATCTTTATCTATGGAATGTGAATGTTCTAAGAACACGGTGTTATCTTGATATTTTGCTTCAATCAAATAAAAATTACCTTTATAATAAGATTGAATTACAGTTGCTTGTAAAGTTGATTTTTCAGCGACTTTTAGTTGGTTAGCATAGATAATTCCATATTTTTCCAATTCATTAAATTCGCCAAAAAAAGATGCTACTAAACGATTTTTCGGATCATTATAGAGAACGTTGGGTGTATCGTTTACCATTATTTTGGCATTATCTAGGACAATCATGGTATCGGCATACCCTAAGACGTCTTCACTGTGATGCGTAGCTACAATACACGCAATATTTTTTTCTTTTAAATATCGAAATAAACTGCGTCTTAAGGACTGTTTTTTAAAATTATCAATATGGCTGAAAGGTTCATCCATCAAAATAATTTTAGGTTGTTTAGCAATAGCTCTTGCTAAGGCAACACGTTGTTTTTGTCCGCCACTTAGGTATTTTACTTTGACTTTTGAGAACGCTGTAAGTTCAACTATGTGCAATAATTCAGCAATGCGATCCTTTTTTAAATTGGGAGCAGTATTTGACAAGTACTTCCCTACATTTTCAGCAACAGACGTATAGGGCATTAAATCAAATTCTTGGGTTACTGACTTCATAAAATCATATCCGATAATTAAATTATGCTCAGGCCCTAATATTTCTGTTTCCTTCCAATAAATATGCCCTTGGTTTAAATTATGTTCCCCATAAATAAGTTTGAGAAGTGTGCTTTTTCCCGAGCCACTTTCTCCGATTACAGATAGGTGTTCTCCAGGCCGTACCGAGAAGGAAATATCTTTTAAAACAGGTGTTGTTTCGTAAGAAAATGATATGTTTTTTACTTGAAGCATGGTGTAAAAATAGTATAAAAAAGACACCTAGTTGGACATAGCTTTTAGAATTATCTTTATCCTTTAATTTTTTCTTTAGGAGTGCTTGGTAATTCTTCAAAACCCATATTACTCAGAGTAAAACTGAAAACATCAACATACTGTTCAATTATTTTAGAAACAGGTGTTCCTGCTCCATGGCCGGCATCCGTTTCAATTCTGATTAAAGCTGGATTACTACCCGATTGTTTAGCCTGTAATTCTGCCGCAAATTTAAAACTATGAGCAGGAACCACACGGTCATCATGATCTCCAGTGGTAATCAATGTAGCAGGGTATTGAACACCTTCTTTTACATTATGAAGAGGGGAGTACCCTTTTAGATATTCAAACATTTCTTTACTTTCTTCAGCAGTGCCATAATCATAAGCCCAACCGGCTCCAGCCGTAAAGGTGTGATAACGTAACATGTCTAAAACTCCAACAGCTGGCAATGCTACTTTCATCAAACCTGGACGTTGTGTCATGGTTGCACCTACTAATAAACCGCCATTAGAACCACCTCGAATGGCTAGAAAATCACTGGAAGTATATTTTTCTGATATTAGAAATTCTCCTGCTGCAATAAAATCGTCGAATACATTTTGTTTTTGTTGTTTTGTTCCGGCGTCATGCCATTTTTTACCATATTCTCCGCCACCTCGTAAATTTGGAACGGCATAGATTCCTCCCATTTCCATCCAAACCGCGTTGGAAATGCTAAAACTTGGATTTAGACTAATATTAAAACCTCCGTAACCATAAAGAATAGTAGGGTTTTTCCCATTTAGTTTTAAACCTTTTTTATAAGAAATAATCATAGGAACTTTGGTGCCGTCTTTAGAGGTATAAAAGACTTGTTTACTTTCGTAGTCTTCACTTTTAAAATCTATGGACGGTTGCCAATATAGTTCCGATACACCAGTGTCAACATTAAATTTATAAATATTTGAAGGTGTGCTGTAATTGGTAAAAGAATAATAATCTAGTTTAATTTCTTTTTTACCACCAAAACCACCAACGTTTCCGATACCTGGTAATTCAATATCACGAATAAACTTTCCGTTATAATCGTATTGTTTTACTTTAGAGATCGCATCAACCATATATTCGGTAAAGAAATAACCTCCACCAGTTGATGGAGACAAAACATGTGCTGTTTCTGGAATGAAATCAACCCAATTTTCAGGAGTCGGATTTGAAGCATCTACAGTGACTATCTTTTTATTTGGAGCGTTTTGGTTAGTGACTAAATACAATTTAGAACCAACATTATCTAGAATACCAGTATCACTATCGGTATGATTTAAAGCGGTTATAAAAGAGTTGTTCTTAGCAGATAAATCTTTGATGAATAATTTATTTCCCGAAGTAGATATGCGAGCAGATATGACCAAATATCGGTTATCTTCAGTTACACCAGCTGAAATATATCGATGCTTTTCTTTCTCAATACCACCATAGATCAAAGTGTCTTCTTTTTGCTTCGTGCCAATTTTGTGATAGTAAACTTTGTGTTGATCAGTTTTTGCTGATAACTCGCTGCCTTTTGGTTTGTCATAACTCGAATAGTAAAAACCTTCGTTTTTATACCAAGAGAGTCCGCTGAATTTTATATCAATTAAGGTGTCTTCAATTATTTTCTTCGATTCAACTTCCATGACCAAAACTTTTCTCCAATCAGATCCTCCTTCTGAAATTGAATAAGCGACGAATTTTCCATTTTTTGAAAAGGAGAGTCCAGAAAGAGAAGTTGTTCCATCATCGGAAAAAGTATTTGGGTCTAAAAAAACTTCAGGCTTTTCTTCATCCTTAAAACGGTATATGACATATTGGTTTTGAAGTCCGTCATTTTTGTATGAATAGTTGTAATCTCCTTCTTTAAAGGGTGCACCTATTTTTTCGTAATTCCATAAATTTTCCAGCCGTTGTTTTAACTTATTTCTATAGGGAATATTAGCTAAATAATCGAAGGATACTTTGTTTTGATTTACCACCCAATCTCCAGTTTCTTCAGAGAGATCATCTTCTAACCATCTATATGGGTCTTTAACTTTTGTTCCGAAATAATCGGTCACGGTATCAACTTTTTTTGTCTCGGGGTATTTCAATGTGATTATTTTTTTGTGAGTTTCTACAGAATTACATGATAGCACAAGAACGCCTAATAGGGTAATAGATACAATATTCGTCATGCGAGTGAATTTTGTCCAAAAGTAAAGAAAATAGTATGATTTTATTTTTATCATAAGCGCTAATAGTTGTTACAGATTTATATGTAAGTTCATTATATCTTTGCCGTCAAACAGGGTAATTAAAAATAAGGCAATGACAGAACTTTTGACAGAACAAACATTTTTTGAAAAGGTATTTGACTATAGTAAAAACAAAGATTGGAAATTTGAAGGAGACAAACCAGTAATCATTGATTTTTATGCAGATTGGTGTGGACCTTGTAAAATGGTTGCGCCTATTTTGGAAGAACTAAGTAAAGACTATAAGGGCAAAGTTGATATCTATAAAGTAGATACAGAGGCAGAACAAGAATTGTCAGCTGCTTTTGCGATTAGAAGTATTCCATCCATGTTATTTATTCCAATGAATGAACCACCACAAATGTCTCAAGGGGCGCTACCAAAGGTAGAATTAGAGCGTATAATCAAAGACGTTTTAGGAGTAGAAAAATAATTATATAAGTGCAAAACGCCCTCAAAATTCGAGTGTATTTTTTAGTTGTGCTTATCGGTTTATATAGGTAACATTATTAAATATTGTTGTGTTTGCTAAAATAAATGGTGAAATAATATATAGAATTCTGTTCGTTGAAGGTGTAAATTGTAATGAAGGAAACAGGACTGTTATTAATCTACTTGCGTACTTTAATATTACTGAATATAAACATATAAAATCAGGAACTCCAAATAACAATTACGTATTTTGAAGTTCCTGATTTTAAATGAAATAACAACTATTGATTCACTCTTTAATAGTTTTGGTATTTCGACAAACATTTGTGGATAACCAATTGATTGACGATGTGGAAGTTCGTCGGCTATTATTTTTAATTTTCTTTTAGATTTTTTAGTATTGTTTTTAATAGTTGAACCTGTTTGTGGATTTCTTCGTGCTCTTGTAGCTCTTTTTGCATCTGCTTTTGACAAACTAGCTTCACTTGTCTTTCCATTTTATATTTGAATCGGTTTCCAGTTTGTGGATTTCTACCAGTTCTGGTAGCGCTTTTAGAAATAAGTGGGTTTAATGCTTTTCCAGCATCAGCTTTTGATAAACTAGCGTCTTTTGCCATGGCGTCAATTAACTCACCTTTGTTCCTTTTTTGACTTTGGGGAAAGTCGGATGTGGCCATGTAAAAATCATACCCCCTTTTAGAGGTTTGTGAAAAAGTAATTGATGTAATGAGTACCGCTGCGAATAATAATAATTTAGTTTTCATAATAGTTGTTTTATAATTTGTAAAATTTTGTTTCTATACTACTATATCAACATCAACTAAATTTTATTACCCTAAAATTTAATTTATCTGAAATTACAATTAGAATACCTGGTAGATTTTTCTAATTTTTTTACTAGCGTAATGCACGTCTAAAGTTAACAAAAAAAAAGGCTTTCTGAAAAGTAGATTTTTTTAGAAAGCCTTTTTTAATTATATCATTGTCAATTTATTTATAAAAAAATCCCATACCAAAAACAATGGTGTTGCGCATGCTTAGGCAACTATTTTATCAAATAAAAAACCGAACTGAAAATTCACAAGAGTCATTAGATACCTGATTCATCCGGGACATTAAGTAAAGTCAACTCTGAACGTGAAGCACAAAGCATTGCAAAGCAAGAGCCCGTTGAACATCCACATTTTCTAATAGTTCCATCAGGACAAAGTCCACCTTCACATTTACTACCGCATACTGAAGAACTACATCCATCTATAGCGCCTGGTAACTCACCAACTCCACCCTCAGAGACATAATACCAAGTAGTGAAATAGTTATGCACAGAATCATCGTCAACCGTAGCAATAAACTCTTTAAAACTTATTCCAACAGGATGCTTTACCAGCAATAATGCGTAATATTTATTTGGTTTTAATTTTTGGGTTATTGTAAATGAATTAGTTCTCAAATTATTTTTGGTAATACCTTCTTTGCTATTTCTAAAAAGACTCTTAATTTTTGAGGGTTCATTTGTATTAATCGGTATTAACTTTAGAGAATACGTATAGTTTGATTGACTCGATTTTTTCCAAGAAATTTTATAACCTTTTGAAATGACATTAAAAAACGCCCTTTCATTAATTTCTAAATTTATATTATCAAAATTAGTAGGTTTGTCAAGAGTTGTATTAAGGTCTATTTTACCTCCAGTAGTTTTATTACTCCTTGTGGTATTATGGTTTACTTTTGTTTGCGCTATAGCGCCAATAGTTATAAACGCGCATACTGTAAATAATAATAGTTTTTTCATAGGGAATAAATTATGTAGTGTAATTTTTACAAGGATAGTGTTTTTTTTGGTTTAAAAAAAAGCTATTTGCATAAGCGTTTACTTTAACTCTGAATATATTATAAAGACACTCACATATTTTCTCAAATTAAATACAATTATTAGATCTGTTCGTATCACAATAGATTATATCGACTGGTAGGTCAATTTAACAGCATCGAAACACAGAAACAAACCAAATTTAACTGCTTCCAGTATTCGTTTTTTATTCCGTACCTTTTCAGCCTTTAAGAAAGACAGATGATGCATAAACTTTCAGATTGGTTACCAACAACAAACAAAGAAGTGAAAATTCGTGGTTGGGAAGAACTCGACGTTATTCTTTTTAGCGGAGATGCCTATGTAGATCATCCGTCTTTTGGACCTGCAGTAATTGGTCGAATTTTAGAAAGTTATGGATTAAGAGTAGCGATTGTTCCGCAACCAAGTGTGAATGATAATTTGCAGGATTTTGAAAAATTAGGGAAACCACGATTGTTTTTTGGAGTTACAGGTGGTTGTATGGATCCGATGGTTTCTAATTATACCGCGAGTAAAAAGCGAAGAGATAAAGATGCATATACTCCTAATGGAGATAAAGGGTTTAGACCTGATTATGCAACGTGTGTTTATTCAACTATTTTAAAGGATAAATTCCCAGATGTTCCAATTTTAATTGGAGGTATTGAAGCTTCTCTGCGCAGAGTTACGCATTATGATTATTGGAGTGACGCCTTAAAACCATCGATTTTAGAAGATTCGAAAGCAGATATGTTGGTGTATGGAATGGGGGAGCAGCCCTTACGCGAAATTGTTGAATTGTTGCAAAAAGGGGTTCCTTTTAAAAGTATTAAAACAATTAAACAAACAGCAGTTTTCATAGATGAAAACGAAGAGATTCCAAAAAACAAGAATTGGGAAGATGTGGAAATTAATTCTCATGAAGCTTGTTTAAAGGACAAAAAAACATTTGCTTCAAACTTCAAAGTGATTGAGCAGGAGTCGAATAAATTATATGCCCGTCGTATTTTTCAGAAGATTGGAAAAAGACAATTGGTTATTAATCCTCCTTTTCCAACAATGACGGAGGGTGAAATTGATGCTTCTTTTGAATTGCCCTATACAAGAATGCCACATCCGAAATACGATAAGCGAGGTCCAATTCCTGCTTATGAGATGATCAAGTTTTCAATTAATATTCATCGGGGGTGTTTTGGGGGCTGTAGTTTTTGCACTATTTCGGCACATCAAGGAAAGTTTATTGCAAGTCGAAGTCAGGAGTCTATTCTAAAAGAAGTAGATACCGTAGCAAATATGCCTGATTTTAAAGGATATTTATCCGATATCGGCGGACCATCTGCCAATATGTATAAAATGAAGGGGAAGGTTCAGTCTATCTGTGATAAATGTGTGGCGCCTTCCTGTATTTCTCCTGTGATTTGTAGTAATTTGGATACGTCTCATAAGCCGTTAACCAAATTATATCAAGCTGTAGATAAGCATCCAAAAATTAAAAAATCATTTATTGGAAGTGGAATTAGACATGATATGTTGGTGCCAGAGTTCAATAAAAATGCAGATCCAAAAGAGTTAGACGACTATACTGAAGAGGTGATGACAAACCATGTCTCTGGAAGACTGAAAGTGGCACCTGAGCACACTTCAGATCCTGTTTTGAAGTTGATGCGAAAGCCTTCTTTTAAATATTTTCATATGTTTAAAGAGCGCTTTGACAGTATCAATATTAAGAAAAAATTAAACTTACAATTGATTCCATATTTTATATCGAATCATCCTGCTTGTGAAGTTGAGGATATGGCTAATTTGGCGGCAGAAACAAAAGATTTGGGCTTTCAGTTAGAGCAAGTGCAAGGATTTACGCCAACACCAATGACGGTTGCGACAGTGATTTATTATAGTGGATATCACCCATATACCATGAAACCAACAAGAACTCCGAAAACCAAAAAGGAAAAAGATGAGCAACATCGATTTTTCTTTTGGTATAAAAAAGAGAACAAGGGGTGGATAAAAAACACCTTAACCAAGTTGAATAGAAGTGATTTATTAAGCGTGTTACTTCCTGAAAATGATAAGTGGAAGAAAAATAAAACAGAAAAAGTAAAAAACACCTTTGACGATACGGTTACTGAGGTAAAAGTACCGAGACATAAGAATACAGGAAAAGGAAAGAATTCTTTTGATAAAACCGTTACAGAAAAGAAAGAAGTTAGATGGAGGAGTACGGGAAAGGGAAAGAATTCTTTTGATAACACTGTTATAGAAAAGAAAGAACCGAGAAGGCAGAATAAATATAAGCGACGAAGAAAATAAATAAGAAACCCACTCAAATGAGTGGGTTTTTTCGTCACACTAAATTCGTTTCAGTGTCGCATATTTTGAAGTAGCTGATATCAATTTGTTCGCTACTAAATACTCAGCAATTTGAACCGTGTTTGTCGCAGCACCTTTTCTAAGGTTATCAGCTACAATCCACATATTTAACGTATTTGGTAAAGATTCATCTCTACGAATACGTCCAACAAAAACGTCATCTTTATTATGAGCATTTATTGGCATAGGATACGTGTTAGTTTCTAAGTCATCTTGAACAATAACACCGGGGAAGTCGTTTAATAACTGACGTACATCTGCTAAATCAAAGTCATTTACAAACTCAACATTTACAGACTCAGAGTGCCCTCCTGCCGTTGGAATGCGCACCGCAGTAGCTGTTACAGCAAAAGAATCGTCACGTAAAATTTTCTTAGGTTCGGTAACCAATTTCATTTCTTCTTTCGTATATCCATTTTCTAAAAACACATCACAATGAGGTAATGCATTTCTTCCAATAGGATGAGGATAAGCCATTTCGCCTTTAATTCCAGCTTCTTCATTATCCAATTGTTGAACCGCTTTTAAGCCGCTACCAGAAACAGACTGGTAGGTAGAAATAATCAAACGTTTCATTTTATATTTTTCATGTAGCGGAGCTAAAGCCATTACCAATTGAATTGTTGAACAGTTCGGATTTGCAATGATTTTATCTTCTTTGGTCAATACATCTCCATTAACTTCTGGAACTACTAATTTTTTTGTTGGATTCATTCTCCAAGCAGAAGAGTTATCAACGACTGTTGTTCCTGCTTCAGCAAATTTAGGCGCCCATTCTAAAGAAGTATCTCCTCCAGCAGAAAACAAAGCAATATCAGCATTCATTTTAACAGCATCTTCCAGCGTTACAACTGTGTATTCATTTCCTTTAAAAGATAATTTCTTGCCTGCAGATCTTGCAGAAGCCACAGGAATTAATTCAGTTACAGGAAAATTTCTTTCTTCTAACACTTTTAACATCACAGCACCAACCATACCAGTGGCACCAACAACAGCAACTTTCATACGTTTTTATTTTAATAGATTAAGCTGCAAAGATTAGAAAAAAGGATTGTATAAAAAGGATTTGTATAAATTTTGTCAAAATATTTCATATTGTTAAATAATTAACAAAAGAAGTGTTAAGCCCTATTTTTCAGAGGTTCATAGTTGCTATTCTAACTATATGCTGTACTTTTGCGCAAAAATTATATTCTACGTTTAAGAATATTTATTGTTTAACTAAATTAGTATAGCATGCAACTGTACAATAAGTTAAGCGCAAAAGAACGCGCTGAATTAATAGACAAAGCGGGAAAAGATCGTTTAACTATTTCTTTCTATCAATATTATAAGATAGAAAACCCACAATTATTTAGAGATAAATTGTTCCTTGAATGGGATACACTAGAAATTTTAGGTAGAACCTATGTTTCTTATGAGGGAATAAACGCCCAAATTTCAGTACCATCGGATAGGATGTTACAACTGAAAGAACAATTAGATGCTATTTCATTTTTGAAAGACATCAGATTGAACGCAGCTGTGGAGCAAGACAACAAATCTTTTTTAAAGTTAAAGGTGAAGGTTCGGAGTAAAATTGTTGCGGATGGTTTAAATGACGCTAATTTTGATGTTACCGACATAGGTGTGCATTTAAATGCAAATGAATTCAATAACATGTTAGAAGATCCAAATACGGTTTGTGTTGATATGCGTAATCACTACGAAAGCGAAATTGGTCATTTTGCTGGAGCTGTGACTCCAGATGTAGACACTTTTAGAGATTCATTAGATATTATTGAAGAAGATTTAAAAAATCATAAAGAGGATAAGAATTTATTGATGTATTGTACGGGTGGAATTCGTTGTGAAAAAGCGAGTGCATATTATAAGCATAAGGGGTTTAAAAATATATTTCAGTTGGAAGGCGGCATTATTAATTATATACGTCAGGTTGAAAATCAAGAATTGGAAAATAAGTTTAAAGGAAAGAATTTCGTTTTTGACCATCGTCGTGCTGAGCGAATTTCTGATGATGTAGTTTCTAAGTGTCATCAATGTGGCGATTCTTGTGATATTCATGTAAATTGTGATAATGAGGCATGCCATCTATTGTTTATTCAATGTACTTCTTGTTCAGAAAAAATGAATATTTGCTGTTCCGATAAATGTAAAGAGGTTGCAGCACTTCCGTTTGAAGAGCAAAAAGCGTTGAGAAAAGGGAAAGGGAATAGTAATAAAGTTTTCAAAAAGGGGCGATCAGAAGTTTTAAAATTTAAAAACTGAAAGGATGTAGGAACTCTGAATCACTGCAAGCAGTTTTCCATAACGGAGCAGATTCGGTTTATTTTGAAGTTGAACTATTAAATGTGCACGCTAGAGCCACGGTTAATTATACTTTGGCGATTTACATGGAATTGCTGAAGGATGTAAAGCCAAGAATGTTCGAACTTATTTGGTATTGAAGGCTATTATTTATTAATCGTTAAAACCTGAATTCAAAAGGAATAGATGCAGGTATTTCCGCTGATATTGTGAAGGACCAAGCAGTAATTACACCTTTAAAAGGTATTGGATTGGAAGTGTATATTTCTACTCAAGGATAGATTATGAATAGTACAGCTCTCTAGTGTTACGCTATGTTTGCCGATACAGTGGTTTTGAATAAAGTGCTGAGTTTACCTCAGGGAATCTGTATAAGATCGTCGAAATTAGAGCGGAGACTTAATGGTTGTAATTTTTGCGTCTAATTGGCTCTAGGTCAGTTTGAGATATTAAAAAAATAGGGGAAGTCGATCATGCTTCACTTATAGAAAAGAAAGAACTTTTTACGTTTAAATGTTTCCATGAAGCAATTATTAATGATAGCCAGAAGGTAAAAGCTGCCTGTTTGGTTAAAATTATAGATGTAAAAGAGATTTAATTTTCAATACCAAAAATTATTCTTAAACTCATTTTCTTTTTCCATACCTTTACACATTAGTGATAAAACGAGTATGAATCCTATAACACCTTTTAATATAAATTATTAGGCGTTTCAAAATATATATTTATGAGCTGTACTAGTTGCTCTACAGACTCTAGTGGTGTTCCAAACGGATGCAAAAGCAATGGAAATTGCGCTACAGGGAGTTGTGATAAATTAACCGTCTTCGATTGGCTTTCAAATATGTCGCTTCCAAGCGGACAAGCACCTTTCAATATTGTAGAGGTTCGTTTTAAAAACGGACGTAAGCATTTTTTTAAGAATGAGAGTTTGCAATTGTGCATGGGAGAGGTCGTAACTGTAGAAGGTTCGCCAGGTCATGATGTTGGAACTGTTTCTCTTACTGGGGAACTGGTTCGAATTCAAATGAAGAAGAAAGGGGTTAAGATTGATAGTGAGGAAGTAAAAAAAATCTACAGAAAAGCTTCACAAAGAGATGTTGATATTTGGGAAAAAGCACGAAATAAAGAAACGGAGACTCAACGACGAGGAAGAGAAATCTTAGGTCGTTTAGGGCTAAAGATGAAATTATCTGATGTAGAATACCAAGGGGATGGTAATAAGGCAACTTTTTATTATACTGCAGAAGATCGAGTAGACTTTAGACAACTAATTCGAGATTTGGCGAGTGCTTTTAGTATTCGTGTGGAGATGAAACAAGTTGGATTACGCCAAGAGGCCGCCAGATTGGGAGGTATTGGATCCTGTGGAAGAGAACTGTGTTGCTCTACTTGGTTGACTGACTTTAGAAAAGTGAATACGGCTTCTGCACGTTATCAGCAATTATCTTTAAATCCACAAAAACTTTCTGGACAATGTGGTAAGTTAAAATGCTGTCTGAATTATGAATTGGACACCTATATGGATGCTTTGAATAAGTTTCCAAAACAAGAAACGGTGTTGAAAACAGAAAAAGGGGATGCCGTTTTTGTGAAGATGGATATTTTCAAGGAAGAATTTTGGTATACCTATAAGGGAGATTCTTTTAAGTGGTATAAACTGGATTTGGAGCAATTGAATGAAATTATTGATGCCAATAAAGGCGGAGAAGTAATTTCTTCATTAGAGGATTATGAACTAGAGTTAGAACCTGAAAAGAAAGTAAATTTTGAAGATGCTGTAGGAGAAGATAGTTTGACTCGATTCGATCAACCGAAGCAAAATAAACGAAGAAGAAACAAAAAAAGAAAACCTTCAAATTCAAGCAATCAGCAGAAGAAAAATCCAAATCAGCAGAATCAGCAAAGTCAAGGGCCTCCTAAGAAGAAAGGAACATACCCTCAAGGGAATCAGCAAAAACAAGGTGATGGAAATAAGTCAAAACCTCAAGGTAATACGCAAGGGCAAGATTCTAATTCGAAACCGAATCCAAAAAATAACAGAAATAGAAAACCCCGACCAAAACAAAACCCAACTAAGAGTAATCAAAAAGATGCGTAGCCGTTATTTGGTAATAATTCTTTTTATTGGATTCGTTTCTTGCGATTCAAAAAGCGTTTTTGATGAATACAAATCTTTCGATAATAGTATTTGGTTAAGAGATGATATGCTTGAATTCCAGGTTGAAGTTGAAGATACAATTTCAAAGAATAATTTGTTTTTGAATCTCAGAAATAACAGAGATTATGAATTTAGTAATCTATTTATAATCGCTCAAATAAATTTCCCCGATGGATTTAGGGTCATTGATACCTTAGAATATGAAATGACCGATAAAGAAGGTAGATTTTTAGGTGTTGGTTATACAGACATCAAACAAAATAAATTGTTTTATAAAGAGAATGTTCGATTTAATCAAAAAGGACAGTATTCCATAAAAGTTGAACAAGCAATGCGTAAAATCGGCAATATTCAAGCACTCGATTCGTTAAGAGGTGTTACAGACCTAGGCTTTAGAATTGAATCGATAACCCCGTAATTTTTATTTTAAAATGGCGAAAAATAAATCAGTTAAAACTACAGGAATTTCAAAATATTTAAAATGGTTTTGGGGACTTTTTATTGGGGGAATTATACTAGCAATACTTCCATTTTATTTTGCATCTTTAGGTGTTTTGGGTTATATGCCAACCTTTGAGGATCTAGAAAATCCTGAGAAAGATTTGGCTTCGGAGGTAATTTCTATCGATGGCAAAACATTGGGTAAATATGCTGTTGAAAATAGAACTCCAGTAAAATTTAAGGAAATTCCGGAAAATTTGGTGAATGCTCTTGTTGCTACAGAGGACGAAAGATTTTTTCAGCATTCGGGAATTGATTATAAATCTACTACAAGAGCCATTTTAAAATTGGGTAAAGGTGGAGGAGGCAGTACTTTGACTCAGCAGTTGGCAAAACAATTATTTCATGGAGAAGGATCAACTAATTTTGTGAGCCGTATTTTTCAAAAGGTTAAAGAATATGTGATTTCTGCTAGACTGGAACGGCAATATACCAAGAAGGAGATTATTACCATGTATTTAAATCAGTACGATTTTTTAAATCTCGCTGTAGGTATTCGATCTGCTACTAGAATATATTTTGGAAAAGAACCGCCAGAATTGGATCAAGAGGAATCGGCAATGCTTGTTGGGATGTTAAAAAATTCTTCCTATTTTAATCCATTGCGAAGACCAGAAATTGTTTTAAATCGACGTAATGTAGTTTTAAAACAAATGGAGAAAAATGAGTTTATTACTTCAGAAGTTAAGGATTCATTGCAGCGATTAGATTTAGGAATTAATTATTCTCCAGAAACGCATATAGATGGTTATGCAACGTATTTTCGAGAGTACTTGAGAGATTATATGAAAAAATGGATTAGAAAAAATCCAAAACCAAATGGTGATAATTATAATTTGGGTAGAGATGGATTAAAAATTTATGTAACCATTGACGCTAGAATGCAGAAACATGCTGAGGATGCTTCAAAAGAACACATGTCTAATTTACAAAGGATCTTTTTTAAAGAGCATAAAAAGAATAAAACGGCACCATTTTATGATGTTGACTTGGAAGATAGAGAGCGTATTATGCTTCAATCTATGAAACGTTCTACCCGATGGAAACGTTTAAAGTTACAAGGGAAAACAGAGAAAGAAACTAGAGCTACGTTTAGAGAAGAAACAGAAATGCGTGTATTCTCTTGGAAGGGTGATATTGATACTTTGATGACTCCTTATGATTCCATTTTGTATTACAAGCATTTCTTACGATCTGGATTAATGTCTATTGAACCTCAAACGGGACATGTTAAAGCATGGGTTGGTGGAATAAATTATAAGCACTTTAAATATGATGCTGTAAAACAGCAAAAAAGGCAAGTGGGTTCAACATTTAAACCCTTTGTATATGCAACTGCAATTAATCAATTGAAATACTCGCCATGTGATAGTTTTCCAAATATACCGTATACAATTCCTAAGGCTAAATATGGCGCAGAGAAAGACTGGACACCAAAAAATTCGGGTCATGGTAGGCCAGATGCCTATGGTGGAATGATGACTCTAAAGGATGCATTAGCAAAATCTGTAAATGTAATAACGGCAAGGATAATAGATGATGTACATCCAAAGAATGTAGTTCGGTTTGCGCATGCTTTAGGTATTGAAAGTGATATTCCAGAAGTACCAGCAATTGCTTTGGGCACGGTAGATTTAAGTTTGTTTGAAATGGTAGGAGCCTACTCTACTTTTGCTAATAAAGGATTGCGCGTTGGACAAATGATGGTCTTAAGGATTGAAGATAAGAATGGGACTATTTTAGAACAATTTACACCTGAAACAAAGGAGGTTTTAAGTGAGGAGTCGGCCTATGTAATTTTGAATTTATTGGAAGGAGTAACTAGATCAGGGTCTGGACAAAGGTTAAGAGGGAATTGGGCTAGATATCCTGACAATATTGCAACGGGTTACCCGTATGATTTTAAAAACCCGATAGCAGGTAAAACAGGAACTACACAAAATCAATCTGATGGATGGTTTATGGGAATGGTACCCAATTTAGTTACAGGTATTTGGGTAGGTGCAGAAGAAAGAGCCGTTCACTTTAAGAGTATTACTCAAGGTCAAGGAGCCTCAATGGCTCTACCTATTTGGGCTCTTTATTATAAGAAGTTATATGCAGATGAATCATTAAACGTGAGCGCAGGTGAGTTTGAAAAACCGGAGTTTCTTTCCATTAGAATAAATTGTTCTGATGAACCTGAAGAAGGGGAAAACGGAGAAGAAGAAATTTTAGCCCCTGTAGAGATTATAAAAGATGAAATTCCAGAATTTTAATCATGTTACAGGAACCGACCTGGATACCAAGCAAACAAACAATAGCAAACAGTAATATTTATAAAATGATGCAAAAGCATCGTTTTACTTCCTATGTAGATTTTTGGAATTGGAGCGTTCGTGAGAAAGCGCTGTTTTGGAGTGAAACAGTTGAGAATTTGGATATTCATTTTTCAAAAAAGTTCACGAAGATAGTTGATGTTTCAAATGGAGTAGAAACTGCGAAATGGATGTTTGGTGCAAGGATGAACATTGTCGATTCTTGTTTTCAAAATGAGGATGATGCCATTGTATTAAAATTTAAGACGGATTCTGGAGTCATTCAAAATGTCTCTCAAAAGAAATTAGCTTCTTTAGTAAATAACGTAGCAAATAGTTTTAATAGAATTGATATTGTTGCGGGAGATACCATTGCTATTGATATGCCGATGACTATGGAAGCCGTTTCCATTTATTTAGGTGCAATAAAAGCAGGAATTAAAGTTGCCACGATCGCTGATAGTTTTACTTCTAATGAAATTACTGTCCGATTAAAAATCACAGAAGTTACGGTCGTTTTTACGCAAGATCGAATCAGTCGCATGGGAAAATATTTACCATTGTATGACAAAGTAGTAGAAGCAGGCGCGAAAAAAATTGTGGTAATTTCTACGCAAGATGATTTAATTTCTTTGCGTCATGGCGATGTGCTTTGGAATAATTTTTTATCCAGTAATGAAGATTTTGAATCCGTAAAACAGGATCCGCAAGAAACGATAACGATATTGTTTTCTTCCGGAACTACGGGAGAACCAAAGGCAATTCCTTGGAATCATACAACTCCTATCAAAGGGGCTTCAGACGGTCATTATCATCACGATATTCACCGAAATGACGTGGTGTGTTGGCCAACAAGTTTGGGTTGGATGATGGGGCCTTGGTTAGTGTTTTCGACTTTAATTAATAAGGCTTGTATCGCATTGTATTATGATGCCCCTTTAACGAAAGGATTTGGTGAATTTGTTGAAAATGTAGGGGTAACCATGTTAGGTGTAGTACCAAGTATTGTAAAATATTGGAAAAACACAAGTTGTATGGAATCGTTGGATTGGAGTTCGATTAAATGTTTTAGTTCTACAGGAGAAGTATCAAATCCAGCAGAGATGGTGTATTTAATGAATTTGGCTGGTAATAAACCTGTCATTGAGTATTGCGGAGGCACCGAAATTGGAGGGGGTTATGTCGCAAGTACTTTGGTACAACCAAATATTGCTGCTACTTTTTCTACCCAAACTTTGGGAGGAGAATTTGTTTTGTTGGATGAAGATGGAAAAAAATCAGCGAAAGGAGAACTTTTTTTAATACCACCTATTATGGGCTTGTCCACAACTTTGCTTTATGGAGATCATTTAGAAGTTTACTATAAGAATACACCTGAATACTCAACAAAACTGAGAAGACATGGGGACGAATTAATTCATCTTGAAAAGGGATACTATCGAATGCTTGGTCGTATTGATGATGCAATGAATTTAGGAGGAATTAAAGTGAGCGCCACACAAATAGAGATGGTGGTTAACAAGCTATCATTTGTTCAAGAATCCGCTGCCGTTGCTGTTTCTCCAAAAAACGGAGGGCCTAGCAAATTAGTTATTTTTTATGTTGGAATGCAAAATGAACTGGATGATTCTGAACGTTTACAATGCGTAAAAAAACAGGTAATAAAAATGTTAAACCCTCTTTTTAAAGTCAGTGAATTGGTTAAAATTAATACCTTGCCACGCACTGCATCTAACAAGGTAATGAGGCGTAAATTAAGAGAAAGCCAGAAATAAATATAGATGAAACGAGCAGGTTCAAAATTTTATCTATCAAAGAATGGTTAATTGTATCTGATCGTTAAAAACAATAAATATAAAGAATGAAAATATTATCATATAATGTAAACGGAATAAGAGCCGCTTTAAAGAAGGGGTTTATTGATTGGTTAAAAGCAGCAAATCCAGATGTGATTTGTTTACAAGAAACCAAAGCACATAAAGAGCAATTAGATTTAACCTTATTTGAAGAGGCAGGATACAGATATCATTATTGGTTTTCAGCACAGAAAAAGGGTTATAGTAGTGTGGCCATTTTGTGTAAAACGGAACCCAATCACGTTGAATATGGCACGGCAATAGAAACCATGGACTTTGAAGGAAGAAATCTTCGCGTAGACTATGATGATTATTCTATTATGAGTTTGTATTTACCTTCTGGAACAAACGATGCTCGTTTGGATTTTAAGTTAAATTATATGGATGAATTTCAGGAGTATGTAAATGACCTAAAAAAGACGATTCCCAATTTAGTTATTTGTGGAGATTATAATATTTGTCATGAAGATATAGATATTCACAATTCCAAAATGAAAGGCGTTTCTGGGTTTTTACCGGCAGAGCGCTCGTGGATTGGTAGTTTTATTGAAAGTGGATTTATAGATAGCTTTCGTTCTTTAAATAAAGAACCAGATAATTACAGTTGGTGGAGTTATAGAGCGAATGCACGAAACAATAATAAAGGGTGGAGAATTGACTATTGTATGGTGAGTGAACCGCTGAAGGATACATTAAAAAGAGCCTTTATTTTGCCAGAAGCAAAACATTCTGACCATTGCCCAATTGGCGTAGAAATAACATAGGATGAGAACAAGAATTTTCATTTTAATATGTTTGTCTTTTAGCATTTTATTAAATGCTCAAAAAGGAAAAAAGGATGTCGTTAAAAGCGATACTATTCAAATTAATCCAGCTCTAAATTTGGCGGTTAACGACACTATTTTAGTAGATAAAATAGTTTTAAAAGAGCATAAAGAAGTTACATTAATTGATAGTTTGTGGCTAGAAGAAATGTATTTCTCACCGTTGTACGATACCATCCAATATGTAATAGACATAGATGCTATTTCTGAAGTTGATTTGCCAGAATTACCGACAGATACTTTAAAAACAAGGTTGGCACTATTAGACAGTGAAACCCCATTTAATATTGAATACAATCAGGGGTTAGAGCGCGTAATAAGGAGTTATTTAAAAAATAGAAGAAAGACTTTTTCTATTTTAATGTCCCGCGCGCAGTATTATTTTCCAATGTTTGAAGAGTATTTAGACAAGTATGATATTCCTTTAGAAATAAAATATTTGGCCATCGTAGAATCGGCTTTAAAACCAAGAGCAAAATCTCGCGTTGGAGCAACAGGATTATGGCAATTTATGTATCAAACAGGAAAGCAATTTAAGTTAAATGTAAGTTCTTATGTTGATGAACGTCAAGATCCAATTAGGTCTACGGAGGCGGCCTGTAAATACTTAGCGGCACTCTACAAAATTTTTGGGGATTGGGATTTGGCATTGGCAGCATATAATTCTGGGCCGGGTAATGTAAACAAAGCGATTCGTCGTTCTGGGGGGCAACGAAATTATTGGAATATTCGCAATTATTTGCCTCGTGAGACGGCAGGGTATGTACCTATTTTTTACGCTACTTTATATATTTTTAAGTATGCCGAAGAACATGGAATATACCCCGAAAAAGAAGTTATTAATAAATTTGAAACAGACACTATTCATATTAAAAAACAGGTAACCTTTGAACAGTTAAATAAATATTTGGATGTAGATATTGAAATGTTACAATTTTTAAATCCACACTATAAACTTGATATTATTCCTTATGTGAAAGGACGAGATTATTATGTGCGATTACCCCTTTATAATATTGGGCAATTTGCAAGTAATGAGAAAGAACTATATGCCTTTATAGAGGAAGAAGAAAAAAAGAGAGAAAAAGTACTTCCAAAGTTTATTGAAGAAGAGAATCATATTCAATATAGAGTGGCCAGCGGAGATTATTTAGGAAAGATAGCCAATAAATATGGGGTAAGTATTGGTTCTTTAAAAAGGTGGAATGGCTTGCGAAGCAATAGATTAAAAATCGGGCAACGATTGATTGTATATCCGAGAAAGTCTGATAGTTCGGCGTCTACATCGAGTGCAAGTTCAGTTAAAAAAAGTACTCCAAAAGGAAATTTTAGAATCTATGAAGTTCGAAAAGGAGACTCTCTTTGGAAAATAGCTCAAAAGTATTTGAATGTTTCGGTTCAAAATTTAAAAGAATGGAATGATATTTGGTCTGCAACCTCCCTGAAACCAGGAATGAAACTTAAAATATTCTAAAAAAACCTACATTATGAAGAATTATCTATTGAGCACGCTATTTCTATCACTCTTGTTTATTTCATGTACACCTAAGAATCCAAAGCTTGTTTTAGTCGATTCTAATGGCAGAATGAACCAATTGTTGCTTGTTATGAATAATGATCTTTGGGAGCATAAAGAAGGGGACGAATTAAAAGTCGCTTTATATGAAGAGGTGCATGGGTTACCTCAGAAAGAACCTCAATTTAATGTTACACATGTTGAGGTAAACGGATTCGGATATTTATTCAAAAAATCTAAAAGTATTTTAATTGTAGGTTTGGGTAAGAAATCGGAGTACAGTATTCAAACCAACATATATGCAAAGCCGCAAACAATTATAAAACTTATAGAACCCACCAAAGAGGAATTGATAAAATCCATTCAAGAAAAAAGAGCGGAGATTGTTAAAGTTTTTAAAGAGGAAGACTTAAAAGCAGTACAATACAGACTTCGAAATAAATTATTTGAAACGAAAAATTTAACAACACTTACTAAGTTAGGCGTAAGTATGGAAATTCCAGATTCTTATAAATTAGTGGATGACACGGGTGACTTCTTATGGTTAAGACAACATATTCAAAAACAGCAAACGATGAATTTATTGGTATATGAATTGCCTATAAACTCTTCTGATGATGAAGCAGGGAAGAACATTTTATTGGCAAGAGATGCTATCGGAGAAAAATTTATTCCAGGGGCTAAAGAGGGAATGTACATGATTACAGAAGCTGCGTATATCCCCCAAATATTACCAACAATATTAGATGGTAAAAAAGCCTATCAAACACGTGGTAAATGGGAGGTAAAAGGTGCTTTTATGGCCGGGCCATTTTTAAGTTACACCTTGGTAGATAAACCAAATAATCGCTTGGTGGTAATAGAAGGGTTTACCTACGCTCCAGCAACCAACAAACGAGATTATATGTTTGAGATTGAAGCGGTGTTAAAGACGGTGAAGATTCAATAAAACAACAGTTTAAGTTACCAAGTTCTTTATAATTTTTCTTCCAAGATACTTCTTACATAAGGGTTTTTATCCGCTGCTTTTAAGGTAATCAGTTCTGTATTGAATGTTGCTTTTAATAAAGGGCTGTTTAAGGTATATTTTACGGTTTCTACTTTTATAGTAGCATTGTTTGATTTCAAATTATTTGCAATAAATGCTTCAAATTTCTCGTTTTCTTGTGTTTCAATACCAGCATCTAAAACTAACAAACAAGTTAAAACCTCTTTGTTAGATTTGGCAATTTCTAATGGAACTATTAAAAAGTCAAAAGAGATGTTTTTACTCAATTCTGAAATTTCAGTTTTGATATTATTTCTTTCTTCATCATTTCTTGCTTTCAAATATTTCCCTGCCAAAGGCCCCACTTTTTCAAATGATTCGTTTCTGGCCGGTGCTGATGCTTTCTTTTCAATCTTTGCGAAAGAATCGGTCAGTCCTACTGTTTTATTGAAAACCAACTTGTCAGAACTAGAATCTTGATCAGTACAAAAATATCCTTTTCGTTGAAATTGAAATTTATCACCTGCCACACAATTAGTAAGACTTGGTTCTACAAATGCAGTTCCAATTGTTAAAGAGTTTGGGTTGATGAATTCTTTAAAGTCTTTGTCTTTATGATTGTCAGGAGCTTCGTCGGTAAACAATCTATCGTACAAACGAACTTCTACTTTTTGAGCGTGTTGGATAGATACCCAGTGCAAAGTTCCTTTTACTCTTCTTTTACTAGCTTCCGTTCCACTTCCACTTTTAGAATCTTCATCATACGTACAATGAACTTCAATAATATTTCCTTCGCTGTTTTTTATAACGTCATTTGCTTTGATGATATAGGTGTTTTTCAAACGAACTTCTCCTCCTAATTTCAATCGGAAGAATTTTTTGTTTGCTTGTTCTCTAAAGTCTTCTTTTTCAATGTAAATTTCTCTTGAAAACGGCACTTCTCTGCTTCCAAAACCTTCTGCATAATCGTTATAACTAGCGTCGATAAACTCTTCTTTTTCTTCAGGATAATTTGTGATTACCAATTTCAAAGGATCTAAAACTGCCATTACGCGAGGAGCGGTTTTATTCAGGTCATCTTTGATACAAAATTCTAACAAAGCAACATCCGTAACATTATCTCTTTTAGAAATTCCTGCCGTTTCGCTAAACTTACGGATGGCGCCAGGTGTGTAACCTCTTCTTCTCAAACCAGAAATAGTAGGCATTCTTGGATCGTCCCAACTATTTACAACCTTGCTTTCTACTAATTGCAATAATTTACGTTTACTCATAACGGTATAACTCAAATTACGACGCGCAAACTCACGTTGTTTTGGTCTAATATTTTCTGGGACAACTAATTGATCTAAATACCAATCATACAAATCGCGATGACTCTTGAATTCTAGTGTACAAAGAGAATGCGAAATATTTTCGATATAATCTGATTCTCCATGAGTCCAGTCATACATTGGGTAAATACACCAATCATCGCCCGTTCTATGATGTGATTTTTTTAAGACACGATATAAAATAGGATCGCGCATATGCATATTGTTATGAGACATGTCAATTTTTGCACGTAAAACACAAGTCCCCTCTTCAAACTCACCGTTCTTCATTTTCTCAAAAAGAGCTATATTTTCTTCAATAGACCTATTTCTATGCGGGCTGTTAGAACCGACTTCAGTCGGAGTGCCTTTTTGTGCTCTTATTTTTTCTGATGATTGCTCATCGATATAAGCTTTCCCTTCTTTTATAAGCGTAATAGCCCAATCATATAATTGCTGAAAATAATCTGAAGAATACAATTCCTTGTCCCATTGAAATCCTAACCAAGTGACATCTTTTTTAATAGCATCGACATACTCTTGCTCTTCTTTTGCAGGATTGGTATCGTCAAAACGCAAATTAACAGGAGCGTTATAGCGTTCGCCCAAACCGAAGTTTAAACAAATAGACGCTGCATGCCCAATGTGTAAATAGCCATTTGGTTCTGGTGGAAATCGAAAACGTAACTTGTTTTTATCCAACCCATTTGCCAAATCTCCTTCAACGATTTGTTCTATAAAATTTAATGATTTTGCTTCTTCACTCATACTTTCAAAAATGAAGTGCAAAATTATGAATTTCCAATGGAATAATTATAGAATATAGGGTTATTGTCATTCCTGCTCGGTCATTGAGCGGAGTCGAAATGACCGAGCAGGAATGACAGGTCATCTTTAATTAGAATAGATTCAAAATCTAGAAGTATATTTGCAAAAAGAAATTTAATGGGAATCATAAAAGTAGAAAATATTCGGCTATTTGCATATCACGGCTGTTTGGTAGAAGAAGGAAAGATTGGGTCTGATTATCGAGTAGATTTGAAGGTGAAAGCAGATCTAGCAAAATCGACGCAATCAGATGACCTTAATGATACGGTGGATTACGTACATCTAAATCTTATAGTTAAAGAGGAAATGGCCGTAAGAGCCAAACTCTTAGAGCATGTGGCCGATCGAATTATTCGTAGGATATTTATTGAAATTCCTATGGTGACGACAGCGAACGTAGATGTTTCTAAAATAAATCCACCGATAGGAGGAAATGTTGAAATGGTAACTGTTTCATTAAGTAGAAAAAGGAAAGTTTAAAAATACTTGTCTGCAAATTAAAAATACTTAAATTTGCAGCCTTAATGGCGTCGTGGCCGAGTGGCTAGGCAGAGCTCTGCAAAAGCTTGTACATCGGTTCGAATCCGTTCGACGCCTCAAAAACCGTTTCTGTAAAAGGAGACGGTTTTTTATTTTCTTTAGCTTTTTAATTTATTTAATTTTAGCACCTTTACGCAAATTATCAAAATGAAAATATACCCCATAGAAACTGGCAACTTTAAACTAGATGGAGGAGCAATGTTTGGTGTTGTCCCTAAGGTTCTTTGGCAAAAAACAAATCCAGCCGATAAAAATAACTTGATCGATTTAAGCATGCGGTGTATGTTGATTGAAGATGGAGATCGACTGATATTGATTGATACCGGCATGGGGAATAAGCAATCTGAAAAGTTTTTTGGATATTATTATTTATTTGGAGATTTTACGCTGGATAGTTCGTTGGCCAAATTGGGTTTTCATAGAGATGATATTACCGATGTTTTTTTAACCCATTTACATTTTGATCATTGCGGAGGTTCGATTCAATTAAATTCCACTAAAACAGGGTTTGAATCTGCTTTTAAAAACGCAAAATTTTGGTCGAATGAAAATCATTGGAATTGGGCGTTAGATCCAAATAGTAGAGAAAAAGCATCCTTTTTAACAGAAAATATTCAACCAATAGAAGAAAGTGGACAATTGAATTTTGTAAAGTTGTCTCAAAATAGTCGGTTGCAAAATACAGCCTTGGGATTTGATGTTTATTTGGCGGATGGCCATACGGAAAAGCAGATGATTCCTATGCTAAATTATCAAGGTAAAAAGGTCGTCTTTATGGCCGATTTACTACCTACAACGGGTCATATTCCGCTTCCATTTGTTATGGGATATGATACGCGTCCGTTGCGTACGATGGATGAAAAACAACAATTTTTGAACAAAGCAGCAGATGAGAATTTCTATTTGTTTTTGGAACATGATTCTCAAACAGAACTATGCACCGTTCAACACACTGAAAAAGGTGTCCGTTTAAAGGATACTTTTAAATTTAATGAGATTTTCGAATAAAATAAATAAAATAACATGAATAATAAAATTGTTTTAGGCCTATCTTTAATACTTACAGCTTGCAGCACAACGAAAGGGATTCATAAGAAACCTTTAGCGTATCAAAAAGTAACGGTAGTGAACATTCCAGCGAAGAAAGGAATTATGTCTGAGGAGGAAATTCAAAAATGGTCACATGCAGACGTTGCTTCAGATTCAATACCTGGTATGAGTATACAAAAAGCATATGAGTTTGTGGCCGATAAAAAGGGGGCAATCGTAGTTGTAGCGGTCATAGATTCTGGAATTGATATAGGCCATGAAGATTTAAAAGATAATATTTGGACTAATTCAGGTGAAATTGCGGGTAACGGGAAGGACGATGATAGAAACGGATATATAGATGACGTATATGGATGGAACTTTTTTGGAAGTGAAGAAGGAAAATCTACTCCAGAGCAATTAGAGATTACTCGAATTTACGGACCATTGAAGATAAAGTATGATGGAATATCTGAAGAAGATCTCTCGAAAAAAGAGAAGAAAGAATATGCATATTACAAAAAAATTGAAAGCGATTTTAATGAGATGGTCAATGAAGATGAGGAGAAATTAAAATTTTATAAGAGTTTAGAGGAAGGGTTAAAAACCAGCGACGCCAATGCTCAGAAAAAATTAAAAAAATCAACGTATTCTATGGCAGACCTTCAAACGCTTTCTAAAGAAGATCAGCATCCATTGTTGGTGAGAGCTTTATCAACTGGATTGTCAGTAGACGATATGTTAGATCAGATTGGTGATGGTGTAGCTCATTTTCAAACAAAGTTAGATGTGAATTTAAATATAGAGTTTGACGGCAGAAGTATTACTGGCGATGATCCATATAATTATAAAGACAAAAGATATGGGAATGCATTTGTAGTAGGTTCTTTGGAAGATGAAATGCACGGTACGCATGTGGCAGGAATTACCTTGGCAACTCGAAACAACGGTGTTGGAGTGAACGGTGTTTCGAACAATGTGAAATTAATGACGGTTAGAGCGGTGCCTGATGGAGATGAATATGACAAAGATGTGGCATTAGCAATTCGATATGCGGTGGATAGCGGTGCTAAAGTAATTAATATGAGTTTTGGAAAAAGTTATTCTACAAACCCAGAATGGGTTTATAAAGCCATAAAATATGCGGCTAAAAAGGATGTGTTATTGGTAAATGCAGCAGGGAACGATTCAAAAAATATAGATGTGGAAGATACTTTTCCCACAGATGCACCAGATAAGGTGAATGAAGTCGCTGATAATGTTTTGACCATAGGTTCAATGACACGAAACTATAATGAAAAGTTGGTATCATCCTTTTCAAATTATGGAAAATTGAACGTAGATATTTTTGCTCCGGGATCAGAGATTTATTCTACAATTCCAAAGAATGAATATGATACTTTTCAGGGGACATCAATGGCGGCACCGGCTGTTGCTGGCGTTGCAGCACTAATCCGTTCTTATTACCCAGAACTTTCTGCAAGTCAGGTAAAACATATTATAATGAACTCGGGTACTAAAATTAATTTTGAGGTGATTCTTCCAGATACGAAGGACGAAATGGTACCATTTTCTGACCTATCAGTTTCAGGAAATATTATAAATGCTTACAATGCGCTGGTGTTGGCAGATAGAACTGTAAACGGTAAATAATAGTTGAAAATAGTACAGATGAAACGCGTATGTTAAAATTTTCATGACACAATGAAAATTCATAGCGAATAGCTTGTGATCGTTAAAAAACAATAAATATAATCATATGAAAAGAATATTTTTTGCAGTAATACTAACCGTATCAGCTGTATCGACGCAAGCACAAAGTAATTCAACATATTGGCAACAGCATGTTGACTATACAATGGATATTGATATGGACGTAGACACCTATCAATACGAGGGTAAGCAGAAATTGAGATATACCAATAACTCTCCCGATGTATTGGATCAGGTTTTTTATCATTTGTATTTTAATGCCTTTCAACCAAATTCTGAAATGTATGCGCATTCACAAAATATTCCTGATCCGGATAGAAGGTTTATCCAGAATGTTTCGAATTTGGTTAATTTAAGGCCTGATCAAATAGGATTTATTGAAGTGGAATCCTTAAAGCAGGATGGTAAAAAGGTGCAATATGAGGTTATAGGAACCATCTTAAAAGTATATGTAAACAAACCAATTAAAGCGGGTGCATCTTCAACTTTTACGATGGAGTATAAAGCTCAAGTTCCAGAACAAACAAGAAGATCTGGGCGAAATAATAAAGAAGGAATAGCACTTTCTATGGCACAATGGTACCCTAAAATGGCCGAATATGATATTGAAGGTTGGCATACGGACCCCTATATCGCTCACGAATTTCATGGAGTTTGGGGTGATTTTGACGTAACCATTCATATTGATAAGAGGTATACGATTGGTGGTACGGGATATCTTCAAAATCCACAAGAAATAGGCCATGGTTATGAGGATAAAAGTAAACTCATAAAGCAATCAAAAGGAACTAAATTGTCTTGGCATTTTAAAGCGCCGAATGTGCATGATTTTATGTGGGCTGCAGATCCAGAATATACCCATGATATAAAAGAAGGGCCAAACGGAGTAAAGCTTCATTTTTTATATAAAAAGGACTTGAAAAATAAGGCAGATTGGTTAGTAATGGAAGATATTGCCGTAAAATCTATGGAATATTATAATGGACTAGTAGGAGATTATCCGTACAAGCAATACTCTATAATTCAAGCAGGCGATGGCGGTATGGAGTATGGAATGTCAACATTAATAACCGCGAATAGAAAAATAAGCAGTTTAATAGGTGTAATGACACATGAGTTGGCACATTCCTGGTTTCAATTTATTTTGGCATCAAATGAAAGTAAGCATGCTTGGATGGATGAAGGTTTTACAACCTATATGGATGATAGAATGACGAGCGACATTTTGATGGATAAAAAAGCACCGAATCCATTTGCAGGATCTTATAGGAATTATTTCACATATGTAGATATTGGTTGGCAAGAGTCACAGTCTACGCATATAGACCGCTATAAAAGAGAGCGAGTAGCGAGTTCAAATGCTTATAGTAAAGGGTGTGTGTTTTTAGCGCAGTTGGGCTATGTAATTGGTCAAGAGAATTTGGATAATACCTTAAAAAAATACTTTAGAGATTTTAAGTTTAAACATCCAACTCCCAATGATATCATGCGATCTGCAGAGAAAATTTCTGGAATGCAATTGGATTGGTATTTGAATGAATGGACACAAACAACGCATACTATTGATTATGGCATTAAGGTTATAGCGAATACTAAAATAACCTTAGAAAGAGTTGGCAGAATGCCAATGCCTATTGATGTATCTGTAACCTACATGGATGGTACGGCGGAAAATTTTCATATTCCTTTGCGAATGGCTTTAGGAAATAAACCAACGGACGCTATAGTTATTGAAAATTGGGCCTGGGCATTTCCTACTTATTCGTTCAAGGTTTCAAAAGACATTAAAAAGGTAGAGATTGATCCATCTCAGATGATGGCGGATGTAGAAAGAAATAATAATATTGTTGAAATAGACGACTAACTTATACAACGAAATTGATAATCGTTAATTTTGAAAATGTTCAATAAAATTCTTGATATTCAGGGTTTTTTGAGGAATAATACCTTTTAGAAACAGTAAAACTCCGAAGATGATAAGTACAATTCCGATTGCTCGGTTTATTTTGCGAATCACATTTGGGGTTAGTTTCTTTTTGAGTTGTTTTGCCAAGAGTATTTTTCCAAGATCGGTAATAAAATAGGTGATTATAATTGTTATAAAAAACGTAAAAATTCGATGTTCGTCCATTTCTAATGAAGGACTGATTCCTAAAACCATTAGTAACCAAAAGGCTAGGAGGCCTATATTGATGAAATTTAATAAAAACCCTTTTAATATCAAACCCACGTAATTTTTCTTAATTGGAGTAGCAAAAGTCTCTTGTTGGATAGGGGTTCTATTTTCCTTTTTCAAATACATTCCCACTCCATAAATAAAAAGAATTAGGCCTCCAATAAAAAATAGTTTAGGGTCGTCTTTAATTTTAGATAAAATTTGATGACTACCATAATACGCCAATAAGAGAAATACAATATCTGCTAAAACGACTCCAAGGTTAAACACAATAGCTGCGCGGGCACCCTTTAAAATGCTCGTTTGAATCAACATAAAAAAAACGGGTCCAATCATAAAAGAAATCCCAATACCTATAGGGATCGCTTTAACTATGTCTTCTATCATATAAAATTACACATCATCAAAATCAATTGAAACTTGAGGAGTTGTTGGGTGGGCCTGACAGGTTAATATCAAACCCTCTTCTAATTCAGAATCCGTTAAAATGGAATTTTTTTCCATTACCACTTTTCCTTTTGTAATGCGTGCTAAACAACTGCTGCAAATTCCGCCTTGACAAGAATACGGAGCATCTAAATCTTTATCTAGAGCTGCGTTTAAAATAAACTTCTTTTGTGGCATTACAAAGGTAGTTTTCTCATCATCTAGTGTAATCGTAATTTCAGAATTCCCTGCAGGAACGGAGTGATCTTCGCTTACTTCTACAGGAACAGAAAACAATTCGAAGTGGATATTTTCTTCGGAAATATTATTGTCCAATAAAGTCTCTGTGACCGTTTTTATCATGCTTTTGGGGCCACATAAGAAGGCTTTGTCAAAAGTAGTTTTCTTGTATTTATTTCGCAAAAAGTAATTGGTATTTGCGGTATCTATCCTACCAAATAAATCACCTTTAGTTTCTTCACGGCTATAGACGTAATGAACATTTAATCTGGTAGCATACAATTTTTTCAAAACTTCTAATCGTGCTCTAAAGATGGCGTCATTAACAGATTTGTTACCGTATATCAAGGTAAAAGTAGCGTCACCATGTAATGAGGCTTTTATCATAGACATGATTGGTGTAATACCACTTCCTGCCGCAAAACCAATATAATTTTTTCCGCTTTCTGGTTTTAGCGTAAAACGACCTTCTGGTGTTGAAACTTCTAACTTGTCTCCTTCGTGTAATAAAGTAGTAGCGAAGACAGAAAAAGTTCCACCTTCAACAGCTTTAACGGCAATTGTTAAAATATCCGTATTTGGATCTGAACAAATAGAATAAGAGCGACGCACTTCTCTTCCATTCAATTCTTTTTTAATATTTAAGTATTGACCCGCCGTAAATTGATAATCCGTTTTTAATTTTTCCGGTACGTCAAATATTATTGAAACTGCATCTGCCGTTTCTTTTTTTATTTCTTTTATTGATAGTTTATGGAATTTTGCCATTTCAAATTTTAATTAGATTACAAAAATAAGAAATGACCAGTGCTTTCTGTAACATTTATATAAATTTGTATTTGTAAAATCGAAATAATGATTTTTAATTCAAGGAAAACAGATTATGCCTTCTCAATTAATTGTACTATCGCGTATGTGCCTATTTCATTGAATTACGTTGTTGGTTTCAAGTCATGATTTAGGTCATATTACCGAAGTATGTGAGCGAATTGTGGTTTTAGACAAAGGAATTGTCATTAAAGATTTGATTACTTCTAGCGAAACATTACAAGAATTGGAATCTCATTTCTCCATGTAGTTGTTTCATTTTGGCTTATAATTTAAGGGGGCAACTACGTTATTCTGTATAAATTTGTATTTTTACAAACTTGTGGCAATAATCTATATAGATATTAGTTAACATCAGCATAAAACAGTATTGCTTGAAGAATCAACTCAATATATACACATCAATATTTTTATTACTTATTATTATAAGTTGTTCTACGCGTAAAAATGCTTTTTTAAACAGAAGTTTTCATTCTGTGACAACGAAATACAATATTCTTTATAACGGAGAATTGGCATATGATCAAGGAATCGCTGAGTTATACAGCAATTATAAGGATGACTATTGGAAAACATTACCAATTGAACGATTAGAAGTTTCAGAACTCGCTATTCCCGGAGCAGAAGTACCCGTTGGAAATTCAAATGCAAGTTTTGAAAAGGCGGAAGAAAAATCTGTAAAAGCCATTCAAAAACATTCTATGAATATTTCAGGTAAAGAAAGGAACCATCAAACGGATGACGCTTTTCTTTTATTGGGGAAGTCGCGTTATTATTCTCAGCGATTTGTTCCTGCTTTAGACGCCTTTAATTATGTGGTTATGAACTATCCAAAGGCAGATTTAGTTAATGAAACAAGAATTTGGCAAGCCAAGACACATTTGCGTTTACAAAATGAAGAATTGGCTTTGTTTACTTTGAAAGAGATGTTAAAGACAAAGGAACTCTTAGAGAAAGATCTAATAGAGAAGGCACACACAGCCATGGCGATGGTGTATACTGTTATGGATAGTACAGCCCAAGTTGTTCATCACTTAAAACAAGCTTCTTTAACAAAATATAATAAGGAGCAAACGGCAAGAAACACTTTTATCTTAGGTCAAATTTATAGAGAAAGAAATGAAATAGATTCTTCTAATTTGGCGTTTCAGAAAGTTGCTAATATGAAAAAAGTGCCTTACCTATATAAAATTCATGCGGAGATTGAAAAGGCTAAGAATTTGTCTGATGGGGAGGATACTCAATTGTTAGTGAAAGCGTTGAATAAATTAATAAAAGATCGTGATAATAGACCCTATTTAGATGAACTTCATTATCACACAGGTTTATTACATCAAAAGTCGGGAAGAATTGATTTGTCAGAGGAGCACTTTATTGCTTCTGCACATGCTTTGAATGCACAGCCATTTCAGGTAGGACTTTCGTATGAAGAATTGGGAAATTTGCAATTTGATCGCGCGGATTATGTAGCGGCAGGGTCTTATTATGATAGTGTATTACAAATTCCTCAGGATAGAAATACTAAGAGAATTCGAAGGCTGGAAAGAAAGCGTATTAATTTGGAAGAGGTTATCTATTTTGAAGGAATTTCACGTGCAGCGGATAGTGTGTTGAATGTTGTTGATATGACTTTAGACGAGCAAGTTGTTTATTTCCAAGAGCAAATAGATGTGTTGGTTGCCAAAGAAGCCGTTGCACAAGAGCAAATCATGACTACTGGATTTGGCGTGGTTAGTTCTATTAACAGCCAATCTTCTGGAGATGGTAAATGGTATTTTTATAATACCCAAATAGTTGGCTTTGGTGCCCAGGGATTTCAGCAGATTTGGGGGAATAGACCTTTAGAAGATAATTGGAGGTTGTCTGACAAAAGCAGTATAGCAACTGAAGGATTGGTGAGCCCTATGACGAATCTCCCAAAATTAGAGGGGGACAAAAAATATGAAGTTGAAAGTTATATCGCCAAAATTCCGAAGAAGGATAGCCAAATTGATAGTATAAAGGTGCTTCGAAATGAAGCTTATTATCAGCTAGGCTTAATTTATAAGGAGCAGTTTAATCAAAATGAAATAGCTTCTTATAAATTTGAAGATTTATTGTCATTTGAACCAGTTGAAAAGTATGTCTTGCCTTCAAAATATTACTTATATAAAATATATTCAGAATCGAATAATCTAAAGGCTCAAAGATATAAGGACGATATTGTTTCGAATTATTCAGCTTCTAAATATGCACAATTGATATTAAATCCTAATGAAGTGCTCGCGGCGGAGACGAATGAGGGGTCTCCAGAAAATGTTTATAAGCAAACGTATTATGCTTATCAGGACGGTAAATTGGACGAAGTTATAATTCAAGCCGATTTAGCTATTGGTGCATATTCAAATTCAACTATATTACCTAAGTTTGAATTATTAAAAGCATATGCAATAGGAAAAAGAGATGGCGGTGAGGCTTTTAGAAAAGCCTTGGAATATGTGGCCTTAATTTACTCCAATACCAACGAAGGTAAAAAAGCGGCAGAAGTTATTGAAACAATAAATAAAATTTAAATTATCTTAAATATGTTTACAGAGAAAAAGAGTAATTCCCCGCAAGTATTAGAGCGAAATACTATTGCTAAAAACACGAGTATAACAGGGGATATAAAATCAGAAGGTGATTTTAGAATTGATGGCAGTGTTGAAGGAACCATTAATACAAATGGTAGGGTAGTAATTGGAGTGGAAGGTTCAATTAAAGGAACGGTAGAATGTGAAAATGCCGATATTGAAGGCATATTTTCTGGAAAATTAATGGTGTCTGAACTTTTATCTTTAAAAAAGACAGCGAAAATATCAGGAGAAGTGACTATAAATCAATTGTTGGTAGAACCTGGAGCATTATTTAATGCAACATGTGAAATGGATTACTCTGGTATTAAAGAATTAAATAGAAATGGGAGTAAAAAAAGAAAAAGAAAGGAGGAAACCGCTTAATAAATATCTGCAACTCACCAGTATTGCTTTTCAAATGGGAGCAACTATTTATTTGGCAGTTTATATAGGTAAAAAACTTGATTTAAAGTTTCCAAATGAAAAAAATTGGTTCACTGTAGGCATGACTTTTCTCGGTTTAATCATTGCCTTAATTGCGGTTGTAGTTCAGTCTAAAAAAATAAATCATTAATGATCTCAATTTTCACGTTTTCCATTCGATTAATTTCAGCCTTATTAATTGTATTTGGATTACATGTACTGGTGTTGAATCTATTGGAATATGCGCTTTTTAATAATTTAATTATACGATCTTATTTGGTCAATTTGGTAATTGCATTTGGAATCTATGTTGCCATGTATAAACTGAAAGACATACAGCCTAATAATTTGGGATTCATATTTATGATGGGAAGCCTTGTGAAATTCGGACTATTTTTTCTGTTCTTTTTTCCTGTATATAAGGCGGATGGAGAAATGACTTCTCTAGAGTTTTCATCTTTTTTCATACCGTATGCTACAAGTCTAATTATAGAGACAATAACTCTGTCTAAATTGTTGAATAATTTAAAGGAATAAGAGTTGAGTTATTTCTTTTAAATAAAGAATAATTATTTTTTTATTTTTAAGATAAAACCCTACATTTGCACCGATTTTAAAGACATTCAATTAATTGTGTAATATGCAAAGAAAAAATTTAGTTAATTTACTAACATCGCTATTGTTACTCGTTACATTTTCAATGAATGCTTCTGAGGGAAATAAAACCGAAGGAGAAGGGCACGGAGAAAATAATATCAAACAAGAAATAAAAGAGTTTATTAGTCATCACTTAAAAGACTCTCATGACTTTAGTGTGTTTTCTTATACCGCTGAAGATGGAGAGAAAAAACATATAGGTTTTTCATTACCTGTGATTTTAGTAGATAATGGATTACATGTATTTTCTTCTTCAAAGTTTCATCATGAAACTACTGTTGCAGAAAGTAATGGAAATTTTTATAAAATTTATCACGGTCAATTAGTTAAGACAGATAGTGAAGGAACTATTACTTATGACGCTGATCATCACGCTACAAATACAAAGCCTATAGATTTATCTATTACTAAAAGTGTAGTAATGATTATCCTTACAGGATTATTAATGTTATGGTTGTTTGTTGGTTTGGCAAGGTCATATGCAAAAAATGGGGGTGTTGCCACAGGCGCTGGAAGATTCTTCGAGCCAATTATCTTATATATAAGAGATGATATCGCAATTCCTAATATTGGTGAAAAGCAACATGGAAAATATATGAGTTTTTTGTTAACCGTATTTTTCTTTATTTGGTTCTTAAATATGTTTGGATTAACGCCACTAGGTGTAAATGTTACAGGTAATATTGCTATTACTTTTTCATTAGCTATTTTAACATTCTTAATTACAAACGTATCAGGAAATAAAAATTATTGGAAACATATTTTTTGGATGCCAGGTGTACCAGTTCCAATGAAAATCATTTTGGCTCCAATTGAATTATTAGGAGTATTTATTAAGCCTTTCTCATTATTGATTCGTTTGTATGCAAACATGCAAGCAGGGCATATTGTAGTAATGAGTTTAGTAGGTCTTATTTATGTATTCCAATCGTGGTTGGGAGGAAGTTTATCTTTCTTTTTAGTTTTTGCCATATCAATTATTGAAATATTGGTTGCTTTGTTGCAAGCATATATTTTCACGATGTTATCAGCTTTATATTTTGGGTTCGCTGTGGAAGAACACGATCACGAAGAGGCTCATTAAAAATGAATGTTTAATTAAATATATATATAAATTATGGAAATTCCAGCAATCGTAGGAGCAGGTTTAGTAGTTATCGGTGTAGGTATCGGTATCGGTAGAATTGGTGGTTCAGCAATGGACGCAATTGCGCGTCAGCCTGAAGCATACGGAAAAATTCAAACAGCGATGTTGATAGCAGCAGCGTTAATCGAAGGTATTGGATTTGCTGCATTGTTTGCAGTATAATTAAATCTTATAATAACCGCAACGGTTGGTTGCGGTTATTATTTATTCGTGTATATATTCAAAATTAAGTAAAAAGAAAATGGATAAATTATTAGCAGAATTTTCGTTCGGATTGTTTATTGTTCAAACAGTATTGTTCGTCGGATTATTTTTATTATTGAAGAAATTTGCTTGGAAACCAATCTTAGGAGCGGTTAATGAACGTGAAGAAGGAATTAAGACCGCATTAGATTCAGCAAAGAATGCTCGACAAGAAATGGAGAGTTTAAATGCTGATAACGAGCGCATTTTAAAAGAAGCTCGTGCAGAGCGTGAGTCAATGATGAAAGACGCGCGTCAAATTAAAGATGCGATGATCAACGAAGCAAAAGAAGAAGCAAAAGCTGAAGGGACTAAAATGATTGAGCAAGCGCAAGCATCTATTCAATCTGAAAAACAAGCAGCAATAGCAGATCTGAAAAAACAAGTGGCTGAATTGTCAATTGGAATTGCAGAAAAAGTTGTAAGAAAAGAATTGGCAAATGATAAAGATCAATCAAAATTGATTGAGCAATTATTAAAAGAAGTTACAATCAGCTAAATAAATAGCAATGAGTAATAACAGAGCAGCAATAAGATATGCAAAAGCAATATTAAGTTTGTCTGAAGAGCAAAAATCTTCTGAGGCAACTTATAGCGATATGCAATTAATTGCTACAACCATCTCAGAAAGTGAAGAGTTACAATTGGTGCTAGATAATCCTATTGTAAAGTCGGACGATAAGAAAAAAACGTTAATAGCAATTTTTGGAAGTCAAATTAATGAGGTATCAACAAAGTTAATTGATCTTTTAATTGAAAATAAAAGGTTGGCTTCCTTTGGTAGTGTAGCAACTCAGTATATTGCTTTGTACGATGAGTTAAGTGGAAAACAAGAAGCAGTGGTTACCTCTGCAATTCCACTTACAAAAGTTTTAAGTACACAAGTATTGGCAAAAGTAAAAGAATTAACAGGTAAGGAAGCAATACTTTCAAACATAGTGAATCCAGCTATTTTAGGTGGATTTATTTTACGTGTTGGAGATATCCAGTATGATGCAAGTATAGCAAATAAGTTAAGTGTCTTAAAAAGACATTTTAGCGCGTAATAACGAATATTAGTTTTAAAAAACAATTAAAATGGCAGCAATAAAACCAGCTGAAGTATCAGCAATTTTAAAGCAACAATTAGTAGGATTTGACGGAAGTGCATCTCTTGATGAAGTAGGCACTGTATTACAAGTAGGTGATGGAATCGCTCGTGTATATGGTCTTGCAAATGTACAATACGGAGAATTAGTTCAATTCGATAACGGATTGGAAGGAATGGTATTGAATCTTGAAGAAGATAACGTTGGTGTTGTATTGTTAGGATCTTCTACTGGTGTATACGAAGGTGCCACGGTAAAACGTACTGAACGTATTGCTTCATTAAATGTTGGCGAAGGAATTGTTGGGCGTGTTGTTGACACTTTGGGAAATCCAATTGATGGTAAAGGGCCAATTCAAGGGGAAACTTTTGAAATGCCTTTAGAGCGTAAAGCACCTGGAGTTGTATTTCGTGAGCCTGTAACAGAACCATTACAAACTGGAGTAAAAGCAATTGATGCTATGATTCCCATTGGTAGAGGTCAACGTGAGTTGATTATTGGTGACCGTCAAACAGGAAAGTCTACCGTTGCGATTGATACCATTATCAACCAAAAAGAATTTTATGATGCTGGTGAACCAGTTTATTGTATATACGTTGCAATTGGTCAAAAGGCATCTACTGTTGCTGGAATCGTTGCTTTATTTGAAGAAAAAGGAGCACTGGCTTATACTACTGTTGTAGCGGCTAACGCATCAGATCCTGCTGCTATGCAGGTATACGCACCTATGGCTGGAGCTGCAATTGGAGAGTATTTTAGAGATACGGGTCGCCCTGCATTGATTGTCTTTGATGATTTATCAAAACAAGCCGTGGCGTATCGCGAGGTCTCTTTATTGTTACGACGTCCACCGGGACGTGAAGCCTACCCTGGAGATGTATTTTATCTTCACTCTCGTTTATTAGAGCGTGCTGCAAAAGTAATCAATGATGATACGATTGCACAAGGGATGAATGATGTTCCAGATTCATTACAAGGAAAAATTAAAGGAGGAGGTTCTTTAACAGCATTGCCAATTATTGAAACGCAAGCGGGAGATGTATCTGCCTATATTCCAACAAACGTAATTTCGATTACAGATGGACAAATTTTCTTAGATGGTGATTTATTTAACTCAGGGGTTCGTCCAGCAATTAACGTAGGTATTTCTGTATCACGTGTTGGAGGTAATGCTCAGATTAAATCAATGAAGAAAGTATCTGGTACTTTAAAATTAGATCAAGCACAATTCCGTGAATTGGAGGCGTTTGCTAAATTTGGTTCTGATTTGGATGCTGCAACAATGAATGTGATTTCTAAAGGTCAACGTAATGTTGAAATTTTGAAACAAGGTCAAGCAAGTCCATTAAGTGTTGAAGATCAAACGGCAATTATTTATGCTGGATCTAGGAACTTATTAAAAGATGTGCCAGTTAATAAAGTAAAAGAATTTGAAAGAAATTATTTAGAGTATTTGAATGCAAAACATAGAGATACTTTAGATACTATAAAATCTGGAAAGTTAACTGACGATGTAATTGACGTGTTGACTAATGCAGCGAAAGAAATTTCGGCGCAATACGCATAGATATTGGCATTTCTGTTTAGTCACTGAGAGCGGTTGTTGAGCGCAGTCGAAGTGGAAATGAGAATCTCATGAAAGAAAATTTAGGTTCATAGATAAAGATTTCTGCTTTTGCAAGAATGACAAAAAATAAAATATGGCAAATTTAAAAGAAATACGTAACAGAATTACATCTATCGGCTCAACGATGCAGATTACGAGTGCCATGAAAATGGTATCGGCTGCTAAGTTGAAGAAAGCGCAAGATGCAATTACACAAATGCGTCCGTATGCCGATAAGTTGACAGAACTGTTACAAAGTTTGAGCGCAACTTTAGATGCTGATGTAGGTGGAGCTTTTTCTGAAGAACGTAAAGTTTCAAAAGTATTAATCATTGCTATAACATCTAATAGAGGTTTATGTGGAGGTTTTAATTCTTCTGTAATAAAGGAAGTTTTGAGGCATGTTAAGGTCACGTATCCAGGTAAAGATGTTGAAATATTAGCTATCGGTAAAAAAGGAAATGACTTGTTATCAAAACAATTCAATGTTATCGAAAACAGGAGCGATATTTTTGATCATTTAACTTTTGATAATGTAGCTATTATTGCTCAAAAAGTTATGGATTTATATGTTGATGGTTCGTACGATAAAATTGAATTAATATATAATCAATTTAAAAATGCCGCAACACAAATCACACAAGTAGAAGAATTTTTGCCAATTTCTAAGATTGAAGGAGACACGGACGCTAGTACTGATTATATTTTTGAGCCAGGAAAGAATGAGATAGTTCTTGAATTGATACCGAAGTCATTAAAAACACAATTGTATAAAGCAATTAGAGATTCTTTTGCTTCTGAGCATGGAGCGCGTATGACGGCAATGCATAAGGCAACTGATAATGCGAATGAATTGCGTAATGATTTGTTATTAACCTATAACAAGGCACGTCAAGCTGCAATTACTAATGAAATATTAGAAATTGTTGGAGGTGCTGAGGCATTGAAAAATTAGACGGAGTAAAAGCGGAGTCAAATTTA